>Ga0065711_1030612_pt1 | contig 31997 bp, 18 predicted proteins | sample Hoacrofraction12_FD_59098 | JGI IMG/M metagenome (GOLD analysis project Ga0065711, IMG submission 59098) | Hoatzin crop microbial communities from Cojedes, Venezuela - Epithelial fraction 12 v2 (version 2) | ecosystem: Host-associated > Birds > Digestive system > Esophagus > Crop | place... | reverse complement strand
TTGGCAGCCGCAGGGAGAAGCAGGGGAGCCCCGGGCGGGGGGTGCCGCGCAGGCACCGCCAGAGCCGCCCCGCAAGCCCCGGGGCGCAGCTCCTGCGGCCCGCCGCGCTGGTGGAGCTGGGGCGGGGGGGTGTCCCTGCTGGGGCTGAGACCGGGCGGCTGGCGCTCGCTACAGCCGGCCAGTTTGGCGATGGGATCACCTGAGGAAAGGCGGCGTTCCTGAGGTGACAAAAAGAAAGGGCAGTTTCCCACCAGCTGCTCAGGGACGGACCGGTTTGGTACCGCATGGGAGAAGAGTCTGGGGCTCGTCCTGGCGCTGGTGCTCGCCGCGGGGCGCGGCGCGCTGGCCGTTCCCCCGCGGAGCGCTTTGCTGCGGGGTTCTCCTCAGGGCGAAGGCCGGGCCCGAGCGGGCGGCTGGCGGCGGCCCCCGCGGGCGGGAAACGGCGGCTGCGTCAGAACGTCGGTACCGCTTGTGCTTCGGTGGGTGTATGTGTGTGTGTATATATATCTATCTATATCTATCTATTTATATATAACGGCACCTAGTAAAGGAAACACCTTTTGCCTTTGGACTTGGCTGTGTTCTGCAGAGGTCCTCGTGGTGAGGCGAGCCAGTGGATGGAGGATGTCTGTAATTAATTGGATGGGTTATTCCCAGCCCACATCTCACCAGCGGTGCCGCATGTAGCCACACGAATCTAAAAATTAGAAAAATTAGAGCAAAGTCCGACGTGGCCAGCTGCGCGCAGCCTCCTTGGCGGGTCGCCTCTGCCTCCGAGCGAGCTGTGAGGTGCTGATACTCTGTGGTCCAGGTAATACCGAGTAAATAAAATAGTGACCTGTAGCTGCAAAAGTGAACGGTAATTCGTGATGAATTATAATGTCTACGCAGTTAATCCAGTTAGTGACAGATGTGGTAGTGGACTTATAAATACAATAGGTCAGCTTCTATGTTGGAGCATGTGAGAAGGCTGAACTAGGTAAAAATTAAATACATGTTAACATTTTGTTGTTTTTAATCAAGGGTTGGATAATAGGGTGTGATTGGCACAGAGCATTCCTGATGCCTGTACGGCCTGTTAGAACCTGACCCAGCACCGGAGCAAGGTCCAGGCAAACAGTTCCAGGTTGCAGCATCAGGACTGAAGTTACATTGTGCTGCAAGAAAATGTCCCCTCAGGTCCAGCTGCTCTCCACGAGCAGACTGGCTTACATTTCTACAATGCCATCAGGAGGCAGATCTGTAACGTTCCAGAAGTCTCCAGACTCGCCCGACAAGCACAGCACTCAATACTTTTTGTATATAAGCCCCAAATGAAAATGTGGGACACAGTGCATTAAACAGAAAATATTCACACCAAATTCCTAGCCAGCTAGAAGGAATGCTTTGACAGAATGCTGTCACAACAGCTGGCTGTTACAAAAACAACCTGTCTTTTTAACAGCCATCTCGGAAGCTGGAGGCATTCGGTATGCTAGGGTTAATAGAGATTCAAGAGAGCTAACAAAAAGCTTTTTTTTTTTTTTTTCCATTGCTGGCCCAACACAATCACAAACAGATGTAATTTTTCATCACATCATGCTGTCAAGCTCATCTCATAAAATGATTCCCTAAAGAAACGCAACAAAGAAGTTCAGCTGTGGGATGCGCTATGCTAAAGACTGACTTCATGAGAAAGAGGGAGGATTTGTTTGGTTTGTGTGTAGATTTTCCTTACTGCGATCGTCTCTGTGTAGTACTGGATTCATGAGAAGAGCTGACTTACAAATGATTTCACAGTAGCGCAAAATGTACTAGGTATGGTTAGTAATGTAAGGTGGGGAGGTGAGATCCAAAGAAGGATTTGGGTGGATTTTAGGCATGAGGTTGTTCTTTCCAGAGATACAATGTTTAATTGAAACACTTTTCAGATTCACAGCACTGCTTCATTCTCTCCTTTAAGGTGTGTTTGCACAATTGTTTGCAAGGTGGTGATGTGAACTAGAGCAAAGAACTGTTCCAGCTTTAAGAAACTCAGGGGGTTTTTTGCGTTTCAGCAGAGAGTGGGAATAATTACAGGATGTTACTGCTTTTATATTGCTGATACATGGCACACATCAGAAAATGTCTTCCAGAAAAGTACTCAGTGCTTTGTGCTTGTGCCCAGAACTCCCCCAGGCCTGCAGAGCTGGGAGTTACCTCCTGTCTCCTCGCTGGCGCTCGGAGGAGGTGGATAAATGCCCAAATCTCCCGGGGACTCCAGTCCAGCCAAGACGCCCAGTGAGATGCTGTACGTCTTTTATGGGATAGCCTAATGGTTGATAGCCTTGCCCAGGAAGTGGGAGACCTGAACCACAGATTTGCTTCAGCCCAGGAGGATTTAGATCTCTCTCTCGCCTCTCAAGAAGACTGTGTTTTAAACTAGGGAAAAGGTGGGTCCTTAAAGGAAATTGGGTTGATGTGCAGACAAGAATGTAAGAGCCGTGGGGCTAGATGGACAATGAGGCACAAAAGGATCTGAGTTGGTGGCAGAAGAATGTCCAGCCTTGTCAGTGCTGGTTATATTCTTTACCTGAATCCGTGGCTGCATTAAAAAAGAGAATAATACAAGGAGCAAATCCAATAATTCTTCCCATCTCAGTCAGTGCTGAAGGGGTAGGCATGAAGGCTTTAGCGTCGTGGGATTTAGCAATATGGCGTGCAACCTCTTGTGTTTTTAGGCTCCCGAACTAAATTTTTGTTAGTTAGTGTTGTCCCAAAAACCTGGGTTCATTTACCCGGTGTGCAGTACACCAATATACACACAGAGCAGAGGTGTTTTATTGCGTATTTGCACAAATATGGGTGTCTGTCCCAAGACAGCACACCTTGTTCACAAATCGACAGTCATTTAGACGTTTAACATTACCGTATTCATCTTCCTAATACATATGCATTGCTATTCTGTTAAAGGATTGGTTAAAGTCTCTTCATCCAGCATGTAAATCAGTACGCATGCTCAGTTTCTTCATCTTTTGAGTCTGGGGTATAATTGGGGTAGGTGGTCCATGAGTCAGTGGTCACGATCTCCCCCTGCCCGAATTACCTTTCCCCTAGTTACTGGTTTCTTTTGGCAGTCTCAGCAGCTTTTCATAGCTCGTTAGCTCTTCTTATGATTCATTATTCTCTGGTTCTACTTTGGACAGGTACATCCTTCTTATGAAACAATTGCACATTATTCAAAATCCTGTTTCTTAGTTTCTCTAAACCTAGTATAGTTAATTTTAAACTTTTAGCCATAATAGGGGTAGAGCTATATTAATTTCAATTATATTTTCCCATTTTGATTCCCCTTTTTATTCCTTTGTATAACATTATGGTGCCTTAAACTCTGATAAGCGACCTGCTCTGATACTCACTTTATTTTACCACAAACAGAGCCGCCATGTAAGCTGAGAAATAGCACTGCACTGGATTGAGGGAAATCACCTCGCTGAACATGCAAAAAAAATCAGCAAATACTGTTTACAGTAGCAGCCTATGTAATGTCTGAAACCTTGGAAAAGCACTGACAGTAATGCCAGAACCTTTTCTTAGAAGTGAAGTTTGCCTGCAGTTCTCAAGGTTGAGAAACCTTTTCTCTGCACAGAATTATACATTATCAGTGTGCCAAAGAATATGGTTAGGAGGTACCATTTTATAAGAAAAGTATTTCTGCCCTCTGACAAGACAGAAGCCCTGATCCTGGATCACATCAGTTCACTGAGTTTGTGAATATGTATTGGTAATATGAGGTTGGGGCTATAAGGAACAATCTAGTTTAAAAAAGAAAAACAGGAACTGTAAATAGGAATTTAACACTAGAAACAACTTGAAATAAGCTGTGTATTGCCTTAAATTTTTTCCAACGTTCATCCTATTCTCTCACAATGTTGTTTGGTTTCTTTGGAAAGAAGACACTTTCAGATGCATGCCGTAGTTTCCTGATCCCCTTTAACATTCCTTCTCCAGCTATTTTCACTGTCTTGACAGAGTTGTTTTGTTCATTTATCTGAATGTATCTATCTTTTAGCCGATGCAGCTTTAGTTGTTTGTAATCCCTCCAGTGTTTGCTTTGAGCTGTCCTTTATCCTCCAATACCTCAACAAAAGTCGCTCTTCATATACGCAAGCTCTCCTAGATTGGACTCTCTTACGTGGGACTTTTTAATTCTTGGCTGTCCTGGCCCACAGGGTGACTTTTAGCCAATTATTTACCTTCTGCCCTGGTTATCTGAGTCTGTGAACTGGAGCAACACTCTTGACCTCCTCTGTAAAATCCTTTCAAAATGAAACTAACTTCAGAATTTATTAGTAAAAGGAACCTACTGACGCCACGCGTTTAATCCTACTGGTCAAGTGTTAAGAGATGAATTTCTTAACAAGTAGGAAGAGTTACAGTGTTAGCACTGGAAAAGGGTGTGGATGGTGGTGACTGCAGACAGAAGCTGACAAAACTGTGGGATGACGCGTCCCCTGCCTGACAGGCAGAGCTGACAGCAGTACAGCTAGGGTTGCCTAAGACTTCACACCGTAGGCTCTTTTAATCCCTTGTAACTTTACCAAAGTAATCGTTTGAGCTCATATTTTGCATAATTGCTCTCTCTTTCAAGCTAAATATATCCATTCCAGCCAGCCTACTTCAGACCCATTGAAAATGCAATTGTAAGAAACACGTGGTTTTGAAGTTAAATTTTTCTCTCTATTTTTAAGACCTCCATCTTTTTCATGCTTTAGAGTGGGGACTTGATTTTTGGCAGGAGAACAGTTGCTTTCTGCCTTTGGCTGTCAAACGAAAGATCTAACGAGATTTGACTGAAACAGACTCTGACAGAGTCACCAGCAACACGTGAGAGCATGCTGATAAATCCAAGTGTGTCCGCAGCCATTAAACTGACTGTTGCGCACCAACCTGTGTGCGGGGGCCCAGAGGTGAGATTTGGGCAGCCCATTTAGATGCACCGCTTTAAAAATCAGGGCCCAGCATGTGCTGAAAGCCAGTGCCACTGTAAAATGGAGTGGGGGGGGGACACGACTTTTACTACTGTACAATTTTGTGTTTTACTTGGATTTTTATTATTGTACAATTTGGAATTTTTACGTTCGCATACGTGAAAAGATGGTTTGCCAGGTTACAATCCTTATCGAGTCATTATTACCCTGTAGAAGTTATAATTACTTAGTTATGACACCTAACAGTGTAAAAAAATCAAGGACTTGGCACAGCGCTACCCGCAAGGTACCAGGGAAACACTGCTCTTCATACGCTGTATCTTCAAACAAACATCTGTCAACACAGAGCCATTTGTCTGTCTGCCAGACAGCAACCTCCTGAAGTGCTGCAGATAGGCTCAGAAGAACAACAGCTTGTCTCTGTGCCAGCTCAGATTCCGGGGATCTCCCCGAACACCTCGCATCTGCTGTACATGAAAGACACATGCAGGAAAAGGAGAAGTGTGTGCAAAACCATCAGTCCAAACCCCCTTAATTCCATTGTTCACTGAACAAATTTGATTTATGAGACTCCCGTTTCTCTAAAAGGTGGACAGTACTTGTAAACAAAATCCTACGGATTATATAAGACCAGCCACATCAGTTGTCTATCAGTTGATGAAATAAAACCGAAAAATAAATTGGAAAGGCTTTTAGGCTTATGCATGACTACATGCTCTTCTGCATTCCTAGAAAAGTAACAGCTGACCCAGCATGAGTTCAGTACTTTATAAGCTCTCACCTCATCAAAGCAAAATCTAACTGTCAAATTAAAGTCCCAAGAAGTGGAAACCATATGTTTTAAGCAGCAGGCTGGCCCTGACATCGCTCTGCCTCTGAGCAGAACGCCATACAGAAGTGCTTTATACAAGGTTGCAAGTGAAACTGGAAACAGACTGGGAGGGATTCAGTCCCTGACTCATTAAGTTGGTCATACCCTCTGGATCTGACAGATGGTGAATCCATTGGATTTTGGGGGGGGGAGAACTGTACAATGAGGGATAAGCAAGTTGAAAAGGAAACTGGACCACATGAATTCCCTGCCCAAAGGCAAAATATGCACGGAGAGTGCCTAAAATCGACAGATATGTGCCAGGACATCATCCTGGAAGGTGGAAGATGAAAACCAGCACTTTCCATAGCTGGCAAGCAGGTTGGAGCAGCAGCAAGCTGGGACTTTTGTTTGCCTCCTTGCTTATTTCTTTCTGTATCTGTACCTTAAAAGTCCTACTTCCACCAATGTAGATAAACATCTTTTAAAATCTGTTTTGTTAGGCTGGGTATATTAAAATCTGCTACATTTTTTAAATAGGTCATCTGGGAAATATTTTATGGAACTCCCTCTAGAAATCTTAACAAATTCCCTGACAAGCATCACACCTGCCACAGTGATAATTTCAAATGTAACATTAGACACTCATGAAAATTGCATCAATAGTGATTTTTGACCCCTTCAAAGCAATTGATACGAGTATGTGCTAATCCCATGGGAAAGTTAATGCCGTCAGTAGGAGGTGTTGAACAGTTGCTGTTATTCATCACAAAGTAATGTCACCGATTTTTTGAGAAATGCTTGCAACCTGACACCACCACGTGGCCCTGGACATATCTGGGAGACACTGCTGACTCGGTGCTGTGGGTGAAAGAGTGGGAGTTAAACACACGGGTTTCTCTTTCTAGAGGCCCTCCAAGGTACCAGGCTGTTTTCACTAATGGTAGAAAATCTGTGCACCTGCTTCCCTCTACAGCTACAAACTGTGTGCCTAAATAAGGCAGATTTTATCCCATCCCGTTTTCGCTTGCGTTCAAGAGGCAGGCATTCAGAGGCTGCCCTCGGGTGCCTGCACAGCGCCTGGCAACAAGGAGCCGCTGCCCTGCCAGGCACGGTTGCAGGGTCTCTGCCATCAGAGTCACGGAGCCTTTGTGGGGTGGTGCACACGGCTGGAACGTGGCCACGGGTGGATACAGGACATTTAGGAATGCCAGGCAGAGAAGAGCAGGGGGCTTTATGTTAACATGCTCCTTGGCTACACCATGCCCCAGTATCAAACTGGAGACATGCCTGCTGAGAATTTGTGGGTCAAGATCAGAGTGGGGAGGAACCTGAGGGATGTTGCAATAGGGGTGTACTGCAGACTGCAGGCCCTGAGGAGGCTGGGGCTGAGGCTTTCTGCAAACTAGAAGTCTCCCTCTTGGAGCCCTGGTCCTCGCTGGGGATTTCAGCCACCTGGTTGTCTGCTGGAAGAGCAGCATGGCATCAGGCAGGCAACCCCGGAGGTTCTTAGACTGCAGTGGTGACATTTTCCTAATACAAATGCAAGAGGGGGCCAGTCATGGTCTTCTGCTGAACACTGGCTCGACCTCCTGCTGAGGAGCAGGGAAGAAGTGGGGGTTATAGTGATCACAGCGTGCTGCTCAGGCTGCAGCAGCCACGAGGTGACAGACGCAGAGGGCAGCCGGGAAGGTGAACAAAAGAGTTAGGACTCTGGGCGAGCGGACTGACTTGTTCAGGAAATAGCCTGTGGGAAGCAGCCATGAAGAGGAAGAGTCCCCAGAAGAACTAATTGGTTTTAAAGAAGGCTTCCTGAGAGCTGATGCATGAACTGTCCCCTTGTGCGGGAACATAGGGAACTTCAGCTGACAGCCCATTTGGCTGAGCAAGGACAATCCTAATGACCTAAAATACAGACAGGGAATATGCAGGAAGCAGAAACAGGAGGAAAAAGCACTGCTCAGGCACTTGGGGGTAAAATCCAGGAGGCTAAAGCCCACCTGGAACTAAAATTAGTGAGGGACACAAAGGGTAGCAGGGCAAAAAGAGATCCCTACAGGTATACCATGGGTCTGCAGACAGATGGGAGAGACAACACGCTGACAGGCAGCACAGAAAAGGCCAAAGTAATCAGCACGGTTTTTTGCACCAGTTGTGACATGTGAATGGTGCTCCCTGACCTTTGCAGTGTCAGCACAGGCTAAGAAGAGAAGGGCAGTGGGAGAGGAGAAATCGGGGACCACTGAGACAACGTGCACGCATTCATACCCATGGAGTCGGGTGGTGGTCACTCGAGAGCGTCGATATTGTTGGCCAGCGTCATTGCAAGGTCACCATCTACCATCTACAGAATATCATGGCAAGCAGGAGAGGACTCTGATGACTGCAAGAAGGTTCACATTACACATTTTTAAAATAAAGACAACAGGAAGGATACAGGGAACTGTAGGTCAGCCTGATTGATCCCCCAAGGGAAGAGGGTACCTGACTGTGCCCTCTTCCTCCTGCCTGTGCCTAGAGGTGCTGGGACAGGTCACCTGCTGCTGCGGTGGAGCCTAAGCTCACCTGTGCCAGGTGACACCTGTGCTGAGCTCCCCCACATCTCTCATTCATGCTGGAAGCCTTGGTGCAGGCAGCCTTGAGAGGAGTGCTGAGCTGCTGGAGCAGCCCCTGGCAGGTTACATGAGGGCCTCATGTGCGCAGCAGTGAAGCTGCTCCAGCTCTGCTCCACACAGACACCCAGGGTCACCAGGCCACTAGGTTGTTCCTTGTTATCCCTGGGACGTTTATCTGAAGGAGTGCAGGGTGCCCTGGATAAGAAGACAGCTTTGCCCTCCACGCAAGTGGTGGTTGTTCAGCACCAAGAGGGCATGTGGCACAGGGGATACTGGGACTGCACTGGAGGACTGTGCGAAGCAGAGAACCACAACTGGTGCAGCCATGTTCATAGTGTCTGCCGGGAATGGTCCTGGGAGCCACCCATCCCCAACCATTCCCAGGCTTTGTCTCAGGTCCAGTTGGCTTGCTCCAAAATGGAGGCTGGAGTGAAGTGAAATTTTGCACTTTGGCCTATTAGGGATCAGCACTCGAATTCACTCGCTAGCACTATTTTATTTAGCGGAGCAGAAGACTCTCACTGCAGACTACCTTGGAAGCTGTAGCTCCTGCCTCAGCACTTCTGCTCACATGCTGAAAGCAGACGGCGTGAGTACCCACCTTGGTGTAGGCGACTCAGCATGCTGCCTGTACGAAAGCATTTACTACAGACAACAATTAGGTCCCTGAGAGGCGTAGCCCCATGTGCAATACAGACATAAATGTGAGATCTCGACTTACAGAAAGCAACATACGGTATTGTCAGTAGAGAATAAAGCAGTATGCATTTTAGGTATTAATGTGTTAATTTGAAATGTACAAGGTAATAAGGACGGTTTAGTATCCAGCCTCTCTCTAAGACATTAGCAACACAGTTTAGGATACCAGCGGCTCCTAGCTCTGATGATGACACATGTAGGTGACGCCAAGTGCACAGTCACCACAGAAATGGCAGGTACCTACTGTTCATCAATAGCACAGGTATCCCGAGGACATCCTAGGGGAGCACAGCCAACCAGCTCCCATGGCGGTACGTAAATTACCTGGGGAGGTAACAGAACACGTTTAAGGACGGCATCGTGAGCTGTGCAATGAGACTGATACTCTTCACAACAAGACCATGAGACTGTAAATATATTAAGAAAGTGTGAAAAGCTTGGCTGTGCTGAAACGTGTGTGCGAGTACTAAATTTACATTTTATTTGTTGCAATTCTGTGGCTGTATGCTAATCCTTACAATAACTTTCATTTCAGAGGAAAACACCTAATAAAGAAGTGAGAATTTAACTGGTCTAACAGTAAACAGGTGGGACATCTCTAAGTGAATAAACTAGTCAAGGAACATGATTTGGTGAATGTATTTACCACTGTTGTTAAAAATACAATTCTGTGAGCAATGGGGTGGTTATTGCTCAGGACCAGTCACAAATGAAGAAGTGATTTTAGACGTTCATTGTCATTTATTCTTACACTCAGCTCTCCAAAACTGGCTGGTAGAGAACAAAGAATGGGAGACAACCAGAGTTTGATACCAGCATAGGCAGCATAAAATAATAGTGAGAGAGAAGAAAAGAAAAAGAGAAACAGAAGAGGATAAAAAAGGCAGAGGAAGCAAAAACTTGAAGTGAGTAGGGGAAAGTGAGAATCAAACAAATAAATAGGCTTGTGGGCTTTTGGAAACTTCCAAGTAGTGGAGATGGAGAGAGAGACAGGAAAAAAAAAAAAGACATGGTGAGTAAACAGGTGGAAATCTAAGTTTTAGACACTCATTCCAGCTGAGTTGGGTTAGATCAGGATAATCAATCAACCATCAGCAATTTTTAAGGCAAAAAATAGTCTGAACATCAATGGTACTTGAAGTAAAAGCAGACTAGTAAATAAGCAATCATTTGTGGCACAATCCCGCCCTATGCTCCCTTTTGCTATTGGGATTGACATTGCTTGAAAAGCTCAACCACGTGTGTTCATAATCTGATGGTGAAGCTGTGTATCAAAGAGCTTCCAGGCTGGCATTTGTGAAGAGCCACTTCTGCTGAGGCATAGCACAGGCCTTCAGTAGGTTGCTTTTCAGGGAGACGTAGTCCAGACGGGTGCTTTTTTAGATCTGCCTCCAAGTGTCAGCCCCACACCCAGACCTGCACGTGGTTCTCCAGCAGGATCCTGCCTAAGCCTTCTTGTGAGCTGGGCCCTTTGTGAGGCACAACACAGCTGCTTGCTCTCTGGAGTTGCACCATGATTCTGCCTCTCTATGAGGCAGGAATGGATGGGGTTCGCTTCTACTTGGAACCTTCTCTCTCTAAACATCACCGGCTTTCACCAACTCAGCTAATAGCCTGCCTCAGCAAAAGCATTTATTAGTGCCCTGCCAGCTGGAGGTTTCAACCCATGCTTACATGCTTTTGTACGACTTCTTAGTATAGGTGCGAGGTTCAGAGCCCACTGCAGATGGGCAGCCCACCCAGTCTGTGAACACGCAGCAAACCCCTCTCATCTCCAGCCCTCCCTTGCTGCTGGAAGAGGGGAAGGGACCAGCAAACCAGTACTGTTGTCAGTCATCGTGGACACACAGATGAAGCCAGGATTGGCTTGTCCCTCATGAAGATGGCTGTGAACCAGGCTCTGACTTCTCTGCAGGGAGCAGCCTCCTCACGACAAGCGCCTTTCCTCACCTGCAGCTCACTTCCTCCAAGCCAGTTGCACTTTAGTCCCTGCAGACCAGGCTGCTGCTCTCCACGCAGAAATGACCTTTCTGACGGTGCCATTTCTCCTGTTCCTCCAAGTCGCACACTTTACATAACTGGTGTGCTGACACGTTCTGCTTGAACAGGAAAAATTACTTCGGCATCACAGTGATCTTTCCATTTTCCCCAGTAATCTTGCTGTGTATATTACATTGTGCTTTGGGGCCAACAGAGCCTCAACACAATGTAAGGTTTCTGAGCAAACAGCAATATTAAAAAACAGATCCTGCCCTGAAAGTTTATAGTTTAGACAAAACCAGAGATAGGGAAAATGGAGCTAGCACATGATATGAACAGAGTCTGCAGTTATGTCAGCTGCACTGCCCTCCTTATTCCCCACCAGGAAAAAGAAGGGAAAGTAGATAGGCTGTGAGATGGATTATTTCTTGCAGGCATGCTGATTCCTCAAACTCATTCATAAAAAGGGAACAGGGAAGAGAGGCAGGGCACTGTAGCACTGCAAATTATACTGGAACTTTAGCACTAATGCATCAGTGGCTGTCATTCGAAATTTCTACATCAGTTATTTGGTAGTTATGTGAAAGGACAAAACAAATAATTTTTAGTCATGAAATTCTCATAACTGGTTGGGAAATAGGGTTTATCAATAGAGATCAAAGGAAGTATCTGAGACTTAGGGTAAGAGAGGAGATGAGAGGATCCTCCTGGATGTGAGAGGTCCCCCAGGAAAAGAATTATCAATGAAAGAGAATAAACCTTGTAAAACAGATCATTGATTTGTTGTGTGTGGGAGTATCACAAATGAGCACTGTTCTTTCCTCACAGGTATTACCTTGTCTGTGGCCATGAAAGCTGCCTCTGTCAGCCTCTTCCTGATGTTGCCTAGGATCACCACTCGTTAGACCCAGGGCAAAGATGTTTGGGACTGGTACCCTGGGATGGGACCTGCTTCTGTTCCCTACTACGTTGGGTGTCCAGCTGGAGCTCTTCTGGATGGTGCTTCCAGGTGCTGAGATGCCTGCAGGGTTATTCTCCAGGCACCTCTGTTCACTTTCCCTTTCTGATGCAATTTGATGCAAGTTTTATCTTCTAATTGTTCGCCTTGATGAGTTGGACCATTGATTTAAGGTCTTTTTGTTGATGAAAGGGATGGACTTTCCCTTCTAAAGAGACTTTGACCAACCCTCTGAGAAAACAAATGAGCTTACGAAAGGCACCAAAGCAGACCTGTTGCTCAGGAGCAATACAAATGCCTGCTTGAGGCCAGACTTTCTGGACTGGGGCATACTCACATCAGGTTCATCTTCTGAGCGGCGGAGAATCTCTCACAATTCTCTATTGAAATGTTTTTCTCAACCATTTTTTCCCCTGGAGGATTTTAATGTCTCTTTTTAGAAATCCCAGAACAGACAGCTGATTTAAAGTCCTCTTTTCTACCCAGCAATCATCATCTCCTGAGTCCAAAGCAAAGAGATAGCTGGTCTTCTCAGTCCCAAAATTGTAAGAATTGAGTGTTTGGTTACTGACATGGTCAAATCAACACATTTCTTCCATCATTTACTCTTTGGAAAATTTTACTCACATTTTCAGGAAAAATCCAGACTGAGACAAATGCAGTCTAACGAACTTATAACCATGTCTCATTTCCAATGAGAAGCAGTGAACAGCTTTAACTGTGGCTGGCGTCTGAAGAAGTGAGAGTATGTCTGCACCACAGGCTGCAGCTTCAAGCAGATATATCTGAACTAGCCACCCGAGCACAGAGCTCTACTCAGGCTAATTTGTCATTCAGACAGAGGCTTTATTAACGTAGTGCTGAACATCACACTAATGAACCCACAGTCAGCCAAGGGTCAATAGTGTCCACAGGTCCACCAGGCAAGTCCATGGCAATAAGGCAGGTCCAAGGCTAAGTAGAAAAATCAAGTCAGCCAGTCAGGGTCAGGATCAGGTTCAGTGAGGCAGTAACTAAGGCAGCCAAGAGTCACTGATGGCCAGTTCGTAATAATGATGCTGATCCACGGTCATGCCAAGAGGTCAGGTGCAGATTGACAGGGTACATGGACATGGTTGCAACATAGCTCAGACACAAACAAGGGCAGGGGTCTGAGTTGAAATGCAGCTCCAGAGTGATGGAGCTGCTCATCACAGCTTTCTCGCAGAAGTCACCTAAACACAATTAACTTGAACCAAGGTTACACAGAGGCACCACGTCAGCATCAGCCTTGAGCACAGGCAGACAACCCAGGAGTGGGGAGTGTGCTCAAGGGCCTGACAACAAAAAGAACAAGATGGAAAACAGTGTAACTGGCATCTTTTATGTCCTACTTGTCATATATTCACAAATATAGCTGGAAAGAGAACCAAAACGTCCTTCAGATGGGACTCAAAGTGCCAGGACTGAGAGAGAAGGAAGTGGCAAGTAAAGTGGAGACAGCTTTTGTAATTCAAGTACACATTCCTTTAGTTGCAGCATGTGGTAGGACCCTTTTGGCTTTCCCTAACTGAAGTCAGCTGATGAAAGTACCGGTTAGGTTCTCTAGGGTGACCTGAATGCATTCTTGCTGTTATCATCTGGAGTCAGAACCTATCTCCTGGTCTAAAATCTATCACTGAAGTTCATCTGACCAGTGGTTTGAAATTTACCACTACTTTTGATATTAAACAAGACTATGTCTCAATGAAAGTCAGTCTCAAGAGTGGTGAGGCCCTGGCACAGGTTGCCCAGAGAGGCTGTGGCTGCCCCCTCCCTGGCAGTGTTCAAGGCCAGGCTGGATGGGGCTTTGGGCAACCTGCTCTAGTGGAAGGGGTCCCTGACCGTGGCAGGGGGCTTGGAACTAGGTGGTCTTTAAGGTCCTGATGTGGGAAATTGACATTTAGTTCAATTTTGCTATAGCTTTAGTTTTATTTTCTTATATAGTTCCGCATCCACGTCGAGGCAAGGGTTAACCACTGCCATTTGGTTTTCTAGCAAGGACTGCTGTGAACTCAAATGTAAATCACAAAGACTATTGCAAAATAGATGAAGGGAAACAGGGACAGATAAGCACTGATCACCAGAAATTTACTGTCTATAAGAAGCATCCCTCTAGCTGAAACCGGTTCTGTGGTTTGGGACTCAGCCAACACAGACAACTCAGGAATTTTGAGCCAAAGGTTAAAAGTACACAGCAAGGAAGACTATGAGCCTTCGCGAGGAGGACTATGAGCCTTCATCCAGAAGACCCCCACAGACAACCACCAGACGACACTGCGCAAGTGCTAAAGACGGGTGGAGTATGATAATGAATCCCTAGAAATAATTATAATAATCACGCCTATTCCCAGAACTAATTGTAATAATCCCGCCTACTTAGATAAACTTTGTAATAAATAGGTGCATGCTTTGTGACTCAGTGTGCAAGTTAGGAGGAGTGATCCCCCTTGCACCCAGCGCCATAATAAACATACCTGCTTTATAACTCTCTGTGAGTTGTGGAGTTTGTTTCCACATGTCAGTCCCTTCCAACCCAAACCATTCTATGATTCTTTCGGGATCGGCTTTCCCTGAACAAAATGCTACAGGACAAATATAAACCTAATCATCCTCCAGCATCTCAGGCTACTGAAAGAAACACAGAAGTGTGTCAGCAGTTTTATCAGCTAAGTTCTAGAAAGTGTTTCATAAGATGTTTTGGATGTGGAAACAGCTATAGATCATGTGTGCTGCCATCCATTGCATCCAAGGCCTGGAGAACAGCAACACTGACTTGACGAAAAGTGGTTATGAAGTTTTGACTGTAAGAGGTAACATTATTTCTGCCTAATAACGTTGACACTAAAGTGCTACTAATCCTCAACAACAATATTTTGGTTCTTGGTTCAACAGAAGAATGTGGTGCTACAGCTGCTATTTTGATATCAACATCTATTCATGCCTTATTGAGATTTTGACTTTAAAAAGAAAACTAACCTAGCATATGCCAGCTACTGGAATTTATAGAGTATTAGTGAATGAAAAAGTATTAAAAGCTGATTTAAAATTGCAATATATGAAGAATGAGAAGGGTCAGGTGAAGGGATTAGGTAAAAGGAAAGCCTTGGAATTCTGAAATTCATTATTTACACATAATGAATTTGGAATACAAGGCTCCGAGACTTCCAAGTCATGGATGATTAATGCAAGCCATGTGCAGGTGTGGTGGGTAAACTGAGCATTCTTAGTTACAGACCTCATAGACAAATGCCAAAAGAGACAGCTCTGCACTTCCAGGCTTCCTTGCACAGCACAGTCAAAAGACTTTTACAAAGGATGGAATAACATAATTCTTTAGAAAGCTGCCTGATCTCATTTTAAAGTCCCTAGGCAGTGCAGGCATGCCAGCAAATTTACCTCAGATGTGGAAATCCCCATCTACCAGACTGCAGCTTCCAGCTGGAAACTTCACCTGCAAGATACTATGCTTTTGTCTAAAACACTGAGAAGTTTGTCACTTCTCATTCCCACATGTAAGCATTTAAACAACATCATCAATCACCTTCAAAGCTGAAGAGATCATACTTCTTAAATTTCATGTTGGAAGATCTATTTTAAAGCTTCTTATTTTTTTCTGGTTTTAATCATGGGCAATGACACAGCTTTCAATTGATACACATGGACGTATTCTTTATGTATAGATGTTTCTCTACTACTTACATTTCTGGCTCAAGATGACATGTAGGAATTAAATTAGGGCACTGAAAACATGTTGGGAGTCAGCATAGCCAAGAAGTTGTGGATAGGCACATACCTATAACAAACTTTTAAAAGAATGTTATTTAACTGTGAGGTAAAGTAGTAAAAACTTGAGGATCACCCAGCCCTAAATAGGTTTTCTTGAGCATCTGCCCAGCAGTTTGAATGTCCTACTAAAAAAACAGAGCTTGCTCATGACAATGAATATCACACCATCATGCCCAGTAAGAGGCACCTGACTGTAAATCCTTCTCTTGTGTGCTTCACTTAATAATTTAAAACAGTTATTTTGAATAAAAGAATAAAAAAAGGAGTCAACTGAGTTCAGAGGCAATATTTTTCTACAATGTTTTTTAGGAATCAACGCTAAGATTTGAAGCTTTAAACCTCTACTGTCACAACTGACAGCCTTCAAAACTAGCTGTGCTCACTGGCTGTTGGCACAGCAGCTCAGCATGGAGCTCTGACTGCTTCCAGGAGCCTGGAGCGAGACAGCTCAAAATCGCGCCCAAGGGCAGGCAGACAACAGGGACCTGTTTCTAAGTTTGGCTTGACTTTGGGGGTAAAAAGGATATGCTATACCTATAAACTATACCCTTTGCCTTAAAGCAGGCCTCTTCCACACAGTGCCCTTTTCCTTCACCTCATTCCGTACAGCTGCTGTGGCTGGTAGGCTGGGAACAAGGGATGCTGAGCGCTTGTGTGAAATGGAGCGTTCCTGTGCCATTGCTAAAATTACCATGAGGACTGAAAGAGACAGAATGGAAATAGCAATTAACAGGTTATCGTTCCCCAAATGCTGATCGGAATTCTGTGTGACGCAGAAGAGACACTCCGGAAGCCCAGTGCATCTCCCCTGCTGAACATCAAAACCCTATTACAAACTGAAGAGTTATGAGGGCTTCTGAAGGAAAAGGCAGCAGCAGCCCTTAGAACTTAAATCTATTGCTGATACCAGTCTTCCCATCTTCACTCCTCTTCCTCTGCCTTCCTTAATAAATGGCTTAAAACATTCAGTGCTTGAACAAAGCATTACATTTACACTGCAGTCCCTAGGATTATCCTTCTGTCCAGCCAGCAGTTCAGCAAAGACTCCTTGGTAACAAGTATTCAGACACCAGAGAACTCTACCCACAAGTAAAAGCACCTTCACGGTACACAAACCCTCTTCCTAACCTCCTAAAGAAGGTTTACAGTGCATTCAGAAGGCAGAGAGGTCTGGATTTTGCAGACAAGCTAAAGAATCTATTTCATATCATAGTAGTCCTCACTGTAGGATGACCTGCTGTTGTTCAATCTCTTTTATAGCAGGTAATTTCTAACTCGCTACTTTCAAGGGTGCTTTGTCAAACATCTCAAACAAGGCGATTTCACAGAGAAACACCTCCTCTCTTGTTTGCATTCTCTCCAGCTATTTGGAGCCAGCACTCTACTGAACTTACAGTTCATATGCTGCCTAACCTTGCTCAGCCTCCCACAGGCAGCTGCTAGTGACAGTTAGTCCTCGTCAGCCTCAGGCCTAGACCCAACACCTACCATGCATCCAGATGCTTCCTTGTGCCTTCGTAGACATTTCCACCTTCTGCATGGGGCTGACAGGCACAAACACTGCTCACATCACACAGCTACAAAAAAACGCCTTAGGAAGAAAAACAGGCTCTCAAGTAACGTGTCTGCAGTTTGTGAATGGTGACCTACACAAAGAGAAAAATCAGGTACAGAAGAAAAGCCAAAAAGGGAGAAAATACCAGGAGAAAACTTTATAAAGGTTCCTTGCTCTTAAGTATGCCACACAAAATATGGATTGCCCATTTTACCTCAAAATAGTACACTGCTTTCTAATTGCCTCATCTTCTGAACATTGGGACTCCAGAGAAATAGAGGCAATACGGTGCAAGTGCCTTAAGTCACAGCCTCCTGGAAACCCAGGAAGACTGCTGGTGACAGGAGGGGATCCCATGAAGGTCTTGCAGGAGCCAGTGGCTGATCTCCTACAGGCAAATGTCCTATGGAGGCATTTGTGGTGACACATGCAGTACACCAGCCAGGCATCTTCATCCCAGGGCTGCAGGGCCTGGGTCTCCCACTGGATGCTCCTGCATGCTTCTCCTTCACAGTACGCCTTCCAAAGACCCAGTACTGCCTGGTCTTTTGCCATTTGCTGTATTAATATGAGCATTTCTGTGGAAGGCACCCTATGAAAGCAAAGGCTGGGCTTGGTATGGGGTTGGAAATGTCTGTGCAAAGAGAGGTAAATGTTCTGATGAATGCTAATGTAAGTACTATCCTCCCAGTACAGCCTAGAGTACACGCTCTGTGAAGAAACTACTATCACCCCATCCAGGTGTGCACAGACTTCTGGGTAAGAGTAACAGACTTTTCTTCCTCAAGAGACATCTTTCTCTATAACCACATGGAGGGCCACAGAGAAAGCCCCCCACCTCTCCAATACATGTAGTAGTCAGGCTTTCCCGTCCCTGTGAACACAGCTGTCACTGCGCACTGCTGGAGGGACAGCCAAGCTGGAGACCAAAACTGGAACTCCTTCCAGATTTTCTGGAGCATGGGAGGTAAGAGGGCAAGGGCCATGGGCCTCTGAACCTGATAGTTTGTTTAGATGAGCAGTCAGCGGGATCATTAAAGCTGTTGGCAACAGGGGGTCATACTGTGACCAGCTGCAGACAAACTCATGCTCCTCTACAAGGTGTGCAAATGGGCCTGAAGTCCATGAAGCCACTGGGAGAAACTGGTCTTCAGTTTTGAAGAAGAGGTGTAGTCTAAGCTGATCGTTAGGCATAGGGGTGAAGTGGAAATACCTGTTGTGCAAGGGTGCAAGTGCTGGAGGGCAGGACCACGCTACTTGTCTTCAGCGTTTAGAGTTTTATTGTTGTACTGTCAGTTGCTACAGATTTAGTCCCCGTGACATCTAGTCATTTGTGCAGACCCTGGTTGTTGATAGCCCTCTGTCAGCTCACCACTACCTGCGTGAGCTCTGCTACAGCACCACATGGGTTCTTCAGCCTGACCTTTGGCTTGTCTGTGCAACAGATGCTCACAGAAAGGGGTGTCCACTTTGTATTTCCCCAAGGAACTGAAGACCAAAGGAGTCACAGGTTACAGTTAACTTGGAGCTGACGTTCCAAAATCCTGTAGAGCCAGCAACTTCTTTGGCACTAGCACAATGAATGCCTCTTGGGAAGGAACAAAATGGGGCAAAAGGCAGCACGTGGTAGCAGGTAGTATTTTAGCTTTTTCCTGTTAAAGATGGCAAAGAGGGGCCCAGTAAACATTCTTGGGAGCTTGATATTTATTTTTTTTTTTTCTGAGAAGAGGCAGGTATCGAGGATGTGTCTCTCTGACGCAATCTGCTGTAACATTTCAAATGCAGCCTGGGATCATGAGCTAAAACCTGGCTAGTAGCTAGCAACTGCAAAGAGCACGCTTTTAACTTGGCAGACATAGAGGCCTGACAAACTAAGAAGAGCCATAGCGTCACTTGAGAAACTTTGAACTGAAATGACATGAAAGATATTAATAATGAGTCACAGAGGTACTGCATGGGGTACAGTACAGGCATGGCTTCTGAGTGTTTATCCTCAAAAGAAATTGGAACCAAACCAATGCATTTTAAGATGCATTCATACCCTCTCTTCCCATCACATTGACGTAGGTTGAAATTCCACAACAGCGATACCCACAATGAAACAAACGACAACTTTTCAAATAACCCCTTGCTAAAAAGCAGCACAGGCTGATACCTCAGCATGTTTCCTGAGCTGGAAAGGACCATTCCCAGCACCTGCCTCCATGCCTCCAACATGAACAGAACTGGACCACGGCAGGGAGTGGGAGAGGAAAAAGATTGAGAACCATTTGGGACAAGGAGTCTCAGGGACCCCTCACCAGCCCTACTGAGAAGTCTGTTCTAGCTTTTCAGTAATATGGCTCTGGGAATAAGATGTTTTTCTAACTAAAATATCCATAGCCATTTGTGGATAAATGTTAATGAAAATCTCACAGAAATGACTGAGTATCTTTAGGTTTCAGTTTCTGGTCACAAAAACTATTTCAGTTTTACTAGCTGCTTCTCAAAATCTGACAGTTTCAAAAGAAATTGGTGTTAAAGTGAATTGCTAATGTGGAAAACAGCCTGTGATGCAAAGGAATTAAACATTTCATGAAAGAAAATGTGGATATCAAAATAAATGGTGGGAGTTGACGTACAGTCAAATCTTCACTGCCATAAATGAGACATTTCCCTCCCTACCTAGCAGTGTGAGCAGCCACAAGGCAAGAGCCTCCACAAACAGGATTCTGGGGAGTCTTTCCCTGCACCCCTGTGACTGTGCAACACAACCCACAGGGGATCATCCTGATCACTAACCATCCCGTGGGGCTGGCAGGAATAAAGCCCACTAACCTTGCTTACCAACCAGAGGTCAGAGACACATACGGTATGACAACAGCACTTGTATTCAGGATGGTTTTATAAAACCCTACTTATATTTTGTACCTGAGAAAAACATAGGGTAGATAGCAAGTCCTCAAATAGTTGCATGTGGCTTTCTTAAACTCAACAGTTTATGAAATTATTACATCAAGGAAGTTATCTTTGAAACAAGGAAAACAGACTAAGCTGACATCCAGGGTTGCCTACTCTGCTCAATACAAATCAGTGATGAAAGATATGTTAATCTCTCAGTGTGAAATATATTGTAGCAACATCACCTCAGAGGTACTATCTGGAATTGTCCCCTCCCCACCTCAGTGTGCTGCATCTGTTTCTCTTTGACCTCTTTTGTCTAAGTGGCTGACATGATCTTTCAACCCAGTCCACTCCTTTTGGGCTTTCAATAAAGACTTAATTTAAATGTTTAAATTACACAAGGTGAACCTTACATTCTTAGTCTTATGCCATGCAATTGTTCATCCAAGAGCCCTTTCATCATCCAGCAGGGTTTGTTTCAGTTTTATTTTTAGTTATTTTACAATTCTTTCTCTTACTCCTATCTTTAGTAGTTGTTTCTCCTTTTTCAGCCTTGGTAGCCGCAGATCCCAGGCCTGTCAACCCCAAATAACTAGGCTGTCTGTACCACTACAGAAACTAACCTGCCTTTTCCTTTCCATCTGATCCTGACATGATGCTTTTTCATAGCCCTCTCCCAGCTACATTTCTCCCCAGCTGAACCACAGACTGTGGCCAGAAGCTACTTTTAGTATTCTGACTCTGGTGCTCATCTGCCTCAGCAGTGATTAGCTTAGCCTAATGCAACCGTATTTGCAAGTTTATAAGGACAGCTCATCCTCTGATGCATATCCTTGGTGCCCAAAGACTTGCCTGGCTTTTAAACAGAATTTAGTCACAGAAAGATGTTCATAAACATTGTAATATATTATGAATATATTTTACATTGAACTGAATTTGTATTTCACTCTCTGGTAATGTTTATCAAACACCAACTTTTATAAATATCATAGAACACAGATAACGCAAAAGATAATCAAAATAGAGACAAAGCAAAGTTAATCTCTCAAATAAAATGTAAAGAAACAGAACCCAGATCCTTAATCCAATCTTATAATTTATTTTAAACTGCCCAGGAAATCCACCCAAATTACCCATATTATTAGTTATTACTGAAGAAGTTGTTTTCTGTTGTTGCTATGGTGGCCACATCTGCAAACCCAACTTTGGAGTGAATGTTAATAATCAGTCCTGAAAGAAACTTTGCTTAGTCACTATCAGAGCTACTTGGAATTATGGAGATTAAACATGGTACCTACTAAAGAATTACAGTTTTTTGCCTTTAAACTCAGTGTCAGAAGGAAAGGTTAATTCTACCTTGTCTGAACAGAACATTTAGAAAATTTCATAGTACATGAACTGAGAGGTGGACCCAAGTCCTGACAGAGCAATGCTGGGTGTGACAAACAGTCCATTTCTCAATAATATGGAGCCCCATGTGCTTTCCAAGTATGTTTTGTCTGCTAGTATGAGACCAACCCAGTAAGCACTTCATCTTCCACTATGTTTCTTGGTACTAACATCATGTTAATCCAATCATTTTATATTTACACAGCACTACAGTATTTGTCAGATGTTAGGAATTGGCTTTGAGAAAGCCTCAAGGCTTGATTTTAATCACATGGCATTTAAGAATAACAGACACGAACTAAGAATTTAAAGAAACAGAAATGGCCATGCAGGAAAGCAAACCATTTTTAAAAAAGTTAGCTTGCTAGTGAGAGTGCTCAACTTTTCAGAAGTTAAAGTTAAAATGGCAAACTAAAGAAATCTGAAAAACAGAATCTTTCATTGCCTACTTTATAATGCACAGCCACAGCCTGAGCTAGTTTAAATGCACAGGAATAATGCGTACAGCTTCAGTCTTTTCCATCTCACTCCAGAACAGATTAGTACATGGAAAAAAATAATTTTCTAATCAAGACTGCAAAATGATTCAAAACCACGTTTCACACTTCTGTTATACCAACTGATGTGGGTAACATTTAGTATAAGATAGCTCTTAGATTTTCACCTGCTATTGTTTAATAGGTTTTCTTCTGTCCCTGACAGGTGTTTTAGATTACTTTAATTTTACGCCTCCAAAGAATGCTATTAAGAAATAAGTTTGACAGCAGGAGTAGCAAAGATGTGACAAAGTTATGCTATGCATTAATGGAGATAGGTCTAAAGCTAGGTCTGTGCTACACATGAAGGTCTAAGGTCTGTGCTACACATTAATGGAGATAGGTCTAAGGTCACGCCTTATTTTTGTGCATTTGTGCCTCTCAGTGCAATGGTTTAGGAACACTGAAAGTAGCAAAGCAACTCAAGAGCTGAAAGAAAAGAACAGGGAATATGAAATACAGGTCATGGTAGGATAACTTACGTGTTTTTTTCTTACCTTCATAACTCCAGCCATGTTTCTACCAGTTCTCCATCTACTACAGAACAGATGCAATTCACCGAGAGAACAAGGGTTGTATGCTGCCTGTTAAGGTAGAAGAAAAGACCATAAGAGTGACGTTCATGTGGCTGTAAGTCACAGGGCTTTGAAATGAACTGTACAACTCCTATCAGAACATACACTGGAAACCACCTGTGTAGGAAAGGGAAAGAAGAAACGGAGAACCTGCGTAGAAAAGGAAGAAAGGAAGGAAAGTACTAGAACCTAAATTTAAGTGCTCTCAATTACATTTTTGTTTTAGTGTTTCCTCTTGTGTGTCCAGTAAAAAAATATTTTGTAATATTAGAATGGGATGCTAAAAATGGGTAGTTTTCTGTGTACAGTAAGTGAGTGCCGATATGAATATTGAATATCTAATTGGATTGTTCAAGATATCTGTACATCAGCAAATGTAATTGTGTGATTAAGTCTGAGGAATAACAACTGCCACACTCCATGCTCTAAAAGTATGATTAATTTAGCAGATTTACAATCTGCTGATAACACCTGATCCTAAGATCAACAACCAAAAATCAATGTGACTATTAATGATTTGAATTTCACCTGACAAGAATAGTACTTACATAGTATCAAAAAGATTGTTAGTTAAATCATGCCGTCAAAAACTACCTGAAAGAAATGCTGTATTTCAGAATATGTTGTGTTAATGCATCATAAACACCTTGATGTCCCTTGTCCAACAAGTCCCATGCAAAAGTAAGGGCTTCACTATCTGAGATCTTGTATGGTATGCAACTAAAAATCTGTCAGTGTATATATATACCTTGAATATCCCTGAACCAGACCTTAAATTGATAGCAAAACATATCAAATGGAAAAGTGCAGCTTTTCTTTTAATACTTAATCCCTCATTCTAAACATGACATATGTAACGTGTCCACAAGTGCCGGAGTCTTTCACAACAGAAGGCTGATCTTTTAATTTATTTCCATTTACTTAATCAAAAGACACATTTGAGAACAGATTTACCGGAAGCATTTCAAGTGGTGATAGTCAGAAAGCTTGAACTTCCAAGGAAACAGAAAAAGTCCCAAACAACTGCAAATAGAGGTGAGTGAAGTAGATGATACCCAAATTTAGGAAATTTAGGAATCTAGTAATTACACCTACTTGGAAGTGATTGCTTTTACAATGATCAGCATTCAACCACAATTCAAACAGAAAGGCTATAAAAATATTTAAATTGTGACAGCTTCAGATTCAACAGATACAGAAATTCAGTATCTGTTTGAGAGATATGCTTCCAATTTCAGCTGTGATTGTTGACTCAGATAAGACTATTGCAAGCCAAATGACATCAAAAATTATGTCCAAGTCAGTTCAGTAATATCTCAGTTCACTCACCCAGATGGAATGATATCTTCTATGCAAACAATGCAATTGGTAACGATGAAGATGCTTTCATCAGCTCATTGCTAAGGCAGCGTAATTTCTGTGCTCTGCATCACATTAAAATCTGCCTTTTAACCCTAACAGGACAAGTAAGGTCTGGCTGGTAGGCAATTCCACAACTAGCAAAGGACAAATTCATTGACGGAAACACAGACTAAAATTATCACCTAGAATTCCCTTGTTTTGTGTCGGAACAAGTTGTGTAGATGTGTACCAGGACTCAAAGTGTCTACTTGTGAATGAGATTAAGGAGCTTCTGTTACAAACTGAGAGCTTCCTTACATTAACGGGACAGTAGGGAGGAAGCTGACAATACATCCTTCAATGCCCAGTACAGACAGGCTGCAGAATTAGTGTTACTTTAACCATCCCAACACCAAAACACCCGACGTGCAACTTGAAAGCACGTAGGAGTAGGTAGGGGTAGGAGTCTCCAGCTATCTATATTCAGTGGGGTTCAGACCATTCTGCCATATAATTCATATCTCCATTCTTGCAACAAATGACTTTGTGAGACCTCAGAAGGACTTTTGCTTTCAGTTTTCTTTTTTATTTTTTAAACAAATGCTGGAAAATACAGAACTACTTTCCAAAACAGAAAACCTCTTACTCTTCCTCAGAAAAAGTAATTACAGTTGATCTGAAAATAATGTAAATCAAAACATTAAGAAGAATAATTTCTTACTTTCAAGTTTTCTTCACTGCCAAAAGTTGGGATTCTTCAGCCTGGAGAAGAGAAGGCTCTGGGGAGACCTTATTGCAGCCTTTCAGTACTTAAAGGGGACTTATAAGGAATATGGGGACAAACTTTTCAGTAAGGCCTGTTGCAATAGGAGAGGGGGTAATGGTTTTAAACTAAAAGAGAGTAGATTTAGACATATATATGCCTTAGCATCCATATAAGGATGTAAGGAAGAAATTTTTTACACTGAGGGTGGTGAAACACTGGCACAGGTTGCCCAGAGATGTGGGAGATGCCCCATCCCTGGAAACATTCAAGGTCAGGTTGGATGGGGCTCTGAGAAACCTGATCTAGTTGAAGATGTCCCTGCCCATGGCAGGGAGGTTGGGCTAGATGACCTTTAAAGGTCCCTTCCAACCCAAAGCATTCTATGATTCTTTACAGATTGGTTTGGCAAGTAAAAGAATCCTGCTTTGACATACGTGACCCTGGACACTATCATCAGACACACACATCGCCGAGACAAACAGATTTAACATGCCATCCCTGCAGTAACTTGCAAAGTAGATGCTTTCTCTTCTCACTGAGTTTGGTTCCAGGATTGTGTAATCCTGGTCAACTTTAGGCTCCTTTCAAAGGCTGGGAGGGACTGAGCGACTCTCAAGGGAAGTGCTATCATTCAAAGCTTAAGGCTTAAATTCCCATTCTTTACCTCCCTAGCTAAGCAATGTTTTCTCATAGCAACCTAAAATGCTTCTAGGTAGGTGCAGTGCTTCTTCAGCAGGAAGAAAGTTAACGGGCTCTGAAAACAGGTTGCCTGCCTTAGTCCCATAAGCAAAGTCATTGCAATGCACAAACCATCCAAGTAGTCTGTGAGACCAATTTTATAATGAGTTGAAATGTGATGAAAATCATTCTTCATTCCATGCACACCTCCAGCACCAGGTGCTGCATCACTTGACAGCTGGGACCTCACTCATTAGTGTGATCTGCTGTTGTCCTAGTGAGTCCACTGGCTTGTCAAGAGCCATGGATCCTCTGTTACCTCCAGGATTAAATGATTGCATGCTTTTTAAAACTGCTCTCACGAGAGCACAGGAAAGTAGAAAAGTGTGGCTCGAGATGATGGATTCACAGTGAGAATGTTTGAGCGATACATTTAATTACCTAGACATTCTCAATTTGCACCCTCAAGGAGATAAAACTAAATCTTTCCAAGCTCTTTTTATTCCTTCAGCTGATTTCAATTGCCAAAAGATCCCAGTTTCCCAAAGCTGGATAGTTGTAGCACAGTCAGCCAAAGTACCCAATGCAATGCCAGGTTTTTTGATCAAGCTCAAGAATAGTTCTGCTGATGAACTTCAAGATTTTCACCTGCTTTAAGCCAACATTGTTACTTCACCAAAAAATTATTTTGCATGAATACCAAAAGCAATTGCTGTTGCCTTTTGGCAGCACTTTGATTTTAACATGAGCAAAGTCAGTAACAACTTGTTCCCTAGTTTCACAAGGAAAAAGTGGAACTTCCCAAACTGAACTTGTCATTATACTTCAACTATGTCACATAAAATTTTAATACACTTGTATTTATGAAGATTATGGTAAATATTAATGTTATGCCATTACAGAAGTGTTACTTAGCATTTGTAAGTCTTCACTATAGTAAAATTTTGCTTTGCAAAGCAATTCAGAGTATAGGAAGAATATCTAGTATAAAATAAAGTGGTTTAGAAGAATTCCCCCTCATTTTGACTTAATGGCATACAAAGCTTAGGCTCTAACTACAATTAATTCGCTAGTATCCTTTATAATATACACATGTTTTGAAAAATATAAGATAAACAGAAAATAATTACACACACTGATGGGTAATTTTAAACAGTCTCATCACGAAAATGTACATGGTTTTGCAGCTCTTCTGGTTGTCTTTGTCTAATAAAGCAAAGATGTAACTGGTTTCCCCAGCAGTGGGATCACAAACAAGTACTGTAAAATCTGTTTATATATGAGAGAGGGATAAAAAGAAAAAAGGAATAGTTCTTAAGGGAAAGCTTTCCAATCATTTTCCAATTAAAATCCTAGCCCTGAAACAGTACTGAACTTAGATAATGAGAACACTGAGGCAAGCTGTTAATTACTTTTTATTTCTGTGGAAATTGCAAGATATTTTGAGTGTAATTGGTACAGCTCCTCTACAGTATTACTCCAAAGGCACTAGGAGGAGCTCTAATTGTTCCTCAAAGGGGACTAATTACCCCCTAATAGCTGTTAAAGTAGGCCCAGTTTACTAGGTTTGTTAACGTAGATTTTTACGTAGAAAGTACAAAATACATCCATACTACAGAACAAATTTTATCAATGTTTCTCATTACTGTGCACTCTCTCTCTGTACATATATTTTTATATTTATCTACTTATACCACCATAGCTGAACTGCCAAGTGACCTGACTGGAAGCCAGGTCTGTTCATGTGAAACAGTCTGGAAATTTCAAGGGCCAACAAGAAGATCCAGAATCACCAGACTGCAGACATTCTTCAGTGTAAGTCTTCGCCTCATCCTGCACACAGGTGTCAGCATAGGAGAAGTGAGTGCTGTGCTCCCATTACAGTGATCCACCAAGGGGCAGGAACCACTGGCCTTTGCCAACCAGTGAAAATTCTGGTGATGAGTGCATCATTCACAGCATGGAGTTCATGGCCTTAAAACAGGCTCTTTCAAAAAAGTTAAGAAGTTGTGTTTATGATGTCAACCCGAGGTGCCAATAACCGACATTTCTGTGCTGAAAAGGGTTCAGCTAGATGTTCCCATGCAAGACGGGTATCCAGTGAGTTACAAGTTGAGCATTCTCTACCTACCTAGAAAATCCGGTCATAATGATGGTGATGCTCAAGTTCAGCATCCATAGGCTCCAGACACCAGGGGTATCTGAGAAAATTGGGAAGCATTTAGATGACTTGATAATATAACATGCACGTTAGCAAAACTCTTACCCTGAAGCATACCATTAGCTTCTCTCAACTAGACTGGACAGGTGGTATTTAACCTATTTTAGAAATTGATTTGTTAATAAGAGAATGAAGCAGACTGACACTGACCAATAGAGCCCTGCAGTGGATATTTATAGTTCTTTAATGCAATTGTAAAAAAATCAGTGCTATTCAGAAAATAAGAAGCAACTGATATTAGGACCATGAATCATAACTTTGGTAACTGAAGGAACTTTAAAACATATTGGCAATAGGTTCTATTTACAAAAATGTTTACTAGTAGCGACTCCTTGGAGCTGCCATGCATTGATTTGCTTTCCAGAAAGGCAGACACAAGTAACTCTGGAAACATCCTAATAACTACAGATCATGACACTCATTATTCATCATTCTCAGCTCAAAACTAGAAAGTTGAAAGAGATGCTTGAGTGATACAAGTCACACTTTGTGCAGACTCCATGCTTAGCAGCACTCCAGTAGTGGCAGAAGTCACCTCAGAAAGCAGCTTGAAGTAACAAAGGATTGAGAACCAAGGGTCATCTTAATGTTCACACAGTGATCCACGATCTTAGCAAGATTTTGTTAATTATGGTGAGAAATTAATGCCTAGGGACGAAAGCAAACTGGAGCCCACAGATGCCAGTTTTGGTGCTTGAGCAGAATGCCAGTCAGGAATGATGTGCCTTGAAGTCAGGACAACCTTCTTATACTTCCTGTAGTATTGAAGGACATGCAAGTGGTGGGACTCCGTGGTGTGTACCAAAGTCTCAGTTGCTTCAGTCATAGTAAGTCCTCCATTCTTCATTCAGCTTTTGAACAGCATTATTAATTTTCTTACCTTGGGATTATCTTTTAAACTCAATCTCTTATCTAAGTTTGGAACCTGGGTGTCTTCTCATCTGAGTCCATGACAACCTTCCAATAGATATCCCAAATGTTTCAAACTTTATGTAATGCAGAGAGACTGCTTTTCTTTAAACATGCATGTTTGCTACCACTGCTGCTTGGAAAAGAATCACACATCTGGGCAATGCTCCGTCTATACACAGATCAAGTCTCATAACCTTTAAAGAGCACTATCAAGAGCACTGTCTATAGAACAACTGGAAAAGAAATCAGTAAGGCAAACATCTGCCCATGCAGCTTGAAGACGGCAGCCTAGCCAATAACTCTAATTGTGAAAAGGAATCTCATCTCCAGCAGCTGTAGTACCCATTTTTGGAATTTGCAGCACAGATCAAATCACCTCAACCTCAAAAGATGGACTCTAAGACATCCCATCCCAAAATGAGTGTAAGAGAAGCTTACAAGTGCAACAAAATGCACACATCAGTGCCCACCATGGCTGCATCATTCTCTGCGTATCTATTCAAAGCCCAAGACAAACGTTTACTTTCCTCAGTCCAACCGATGATCACCAAATGCTACTCCCACAACAATGTAGTTTTCCTGCATTCTGCCTTCATCTTGGCATCAGGCGTGTTTCACTCAATTCCCTGTTATGCCTGTTTTTCTAATCTGCCTCTTCTTTGGCTAGATACGGCTGCAGAGAGATGGTGGTTACTGCTACCACTCCGCTTGGGCATCCTGATCAACTCAACATTACCCTAAAAGGGGGAAAATAAAGCTGTTAATCTGCCACCTTGCCACGCATCCAGGCAACGTCATCCTCCTCCTCTGCTAGGAGTCCTTGAAGTAGTTAATCTGATGAACATCTACAAATTCAAGCTCAACTATATTCAATAGACACTATTCCAAGCTAAACTGTTCCAGTGATCCTGAAAATATCTGCCCAGGAGGACTTAGCCCTCTAAGGCAAGCAAGCCCTGCTTTACATACCTTGGAGTCAGTAGATACACTCCACAGTTCTTACAGCCTACCAGTTTCACACTTGTAGATCTGGTTTTGCAGCATCTGGAAGAACATGGCCATCCTTGGAAGTCAGGAAGGAGTTAACGCATGTCAAGGGGTGATGCAAATTTTTATTTTGTCAGCTGAACTGTCATCTGTGTTAGCACGCAGTAGAGCTGAGGAAGCAGAGAAACGGTACTTCTCTACAGAAATATTTTGGATGTACTGGATGTTTGTGACACTGAGCAAGAGCTGGAGGAAGGGAATTAGAATCACTTTGTGGTTTCAGAGCTGTCACACAAAAATGAATTTTAGGCACAGGAATTTAAGAATAGGAAAGATAAAGTGAGCTCTTTGTAGGCAGGTCAAAGGATAACGCTCAGAATATCAACAGTATGAAGCTGTATAAAATGACAGCCTTTGCCTCCATCTGTCCAAACAGATTTTTGTGTGGAGTTTGGTTTTGGCAGGGAATAAAGATTAAAGAGCTTAGACAGCGACTCTTGTATTAAAACCTTTTCTCGAAGTCCAGAGCTGCACTTAAAGCCTGTTGATGAGCGGAAGAGGATCGCCTTTCCTTCCAGAGTGTCATTGCACCGTCCTTTGAAACCAAACATGCTGCAGCTGGCAGTACCACACTCCATGCATACAAATCTAGCTAAAAAGCCCAACTGTGTGAGTTTTCTGTGTTGACTACCCATGCATTCAGTAACAACCAGGGACTCTACCTGCTGGGTTACTGATGTTTTGGTACTGTTTCTTGACTCCAATAGCAGTTTTAGCATTATCATTGCACTTACCCACTCCAACTTGAACAACTTGAACTGCTCAGCACCAGTACAACTTGCATGTGTCAGTTATTTTCAACCACTAGCAATAATCCACACTACTTAGACTGTGCTTCAGCATTGCTTGTTTCCTGCTTCAACTCACAAGACACAGCTGTTTCTAGGCTTTCATTTTAGATACTGGCTGGCCCAAACATCATGGCTTCAGCTCCTAAAACCCAATGATATTCCACAGCATCATCACTGCAAGTCTTATCCTGACATCTGGTGTGCAATATGGCGTAAAGATGACAGCCTAAACCTGTCTAAAATCATATACTACCACAGCAGGTTTACACGAGTACTAAAAGAGTATGAACAACATAAAACATCTTTAAGAGCAGCATAAAAGAGAAAAGCTTCATGATAACCACCATAAGCCTTGTAGATGTGCCACCTTAGCTTCTCATCAACAATTTCACTTATCACTGAGTTCAATTTATGTAATGCCATAACTCTGTATTGATTGCTGTTATATCTGTAGGAAAAAAATGAAGGTTTTGGGAGTATTTCACATTACAGATTAAGTAGCAGCTGAATTTTGGCATTGACTGGATCATGTCCATCAGTCTGTCCCATACACAGCAGCCACAATTCCCACGTCTTTCAAATCACACTTGCTGAAAAGTTATATAATTAGATTCTGTTCAATCATTGATGGGATTCTGAACATCTTCACACCATCTTATTCTTCTGTACAGTAGACAAAACACATAAAATAACTGCAAACTAGTGCTTGACATTTATTTAGTATAAAACCATTGTTTTTCTGTTTTTCCAGACTGTGGTACCCCTGTTAGGTCACCAAGTGGTTAGCTATTTCCATTTTGCCTTGAAGTCTGCACAACAGTATTTGTTCCATACTGACACTGATACACATATTTTCTAGCTTGGAAGGGAAGAATTCAGTGAGTTAACAAAATACAGGTAGAGACTGGTATATGCAGTTGAATGAAGTGTGTGCAAGGAAAGCAGGACAGAAAAATGGAACCCTTTTTAAATTCTATCTTCAGTAAGAGGCAGTGCCCACTCATCACTGCCCAAGACTTTAGCCCCTCTAGGATCTGTCCCTTCAACATGCATAAAATTAATTCCTTCTCCAGTGAGGCTGCATATCCCATTGCTGCCTCTACTAAAAGTAATGTCCAAGCTCTACCTGAATCACATAATACAGCTGCCTCAGCTTTGTACCTAACCACATGCACTTATGAGCTGAGATAGTCCTTCACAGGCCAGATATCAAGCAGTCCTTACTCCCATACCTCCACAGGAACAAGACTCACACACAGCTACCATCATTATATTGCCACTAGTCAAGGTATCAAAAGCCACATAATCACAGAATCACAGAATAGTAGGGGTTGGAAGGGACCTCTGTGGGTCATCTAGTCCAACCCTCCTGCCGAAGCAGGCTGCAGAGGACCTTGTCCAGGTGGGTCTTGAATATCTCCAGAGAAGGAGACTCCACAACCTCCCTGGGCAGCCTGTTCCAGTGCTCCGTCACCCTCAGAGGG
>Ga0065711_1030611_pt1 | contig 31997 bp, 52 predicted proteins | sample Hoacrofraction12_FD_59098 | JGI IMG/M metagenome (GOLD analysis project Ga0065711, IMG submission 59098) | Hoatzin crop microbial communities from Cojedes, Venezuela - Epithelial fraction 12 v2 (version 2) | ecosystem: Host-associated > Birds > Digestive system > Esophagus > Crop | place... | reverse complement strand
CCTTCAGATATTTGTAAGCATTTATAAGGTCCCCTCGCAGCCTTCTCTTCTTCAGGCTGAACAAGCCCAGTTCCCTCAGCCTCTCCTCGTAGGGGAGATGTTCCAGTCCCCTCATCATCCTCGTAGCCCTGCGCTGGACTCTCTCCAGTAGTTCTTCATCTTTCTTGAACTGGGGAGCCCAGAACTGGACACAGTACTCTAGATGAGGCCATCAGCTCACCCACCCGTGTTTCATTACCTGTCCCCATGCCCCGAAAGGCGGCGGGGATAATTCCAGGTCACAGCAGGCTGGCGGAGCTAGGTCAGGTCTCAGGTGTATTGGGACCTTGCTGTATTTTCCCTGTTGTTGGTACCGCGACTCCTTCTCTCGTTAGTAGCACTAATTGTTCGTTGCATATTTTGCATACATATATTAGTATTTCCGAACAGCTCATTTTTGCAGCCTGTAATTAAATGACCGCTAATGAACGCTCTAGAAAAGGAGCAGCCAAATGAGATAACCTGTGTGGGAGTGCTGGGTATATATACAGTAATTGCATGGGAATTCACCACAATGTAGCACCGAATGGCCTCCTGCGCTGCACAGGTTCTTGGCTGGGAGAAAGCAGCGTGTGAGCACCCTGCAAACCCTCTGGTCTCTGCACTGCCTCAAGGAACCCCCCCTCCAGGTCCTGGCCCACCACTCACCTCCCTCTTAGCTCTTGTTTCCAGCATCCAAGAGAACTTCTCAGTTGAACCACCCACCACCAGCCCTCCACCCCAACATTTTGCAGGAGTTGCGTATGCTGGACACCCCATGGGGTGAAAATAACCTTCCCAGGGCTCAGGGCTGCCCTGGCTCCTCCGCCTCTTGCGCTGAACATCACCCAGGCACGCTAAAGGTGACCTGTTGGGGCCAACATCCAGGCTTTTCCCATCTCTGTCAAGCAGTCGATCCTTTGGGGCGTCACTGGTCCCAGCCCAAGGCTCTTCCCAAGGCAGTGGGCTTGCTCCCCATCCTTCACCCCATCTCCACCAGGGAGGGCCAATGTCACGTGCAAACCCCAATTCTGGGTCCCAACCACTTTGCAGCCTGCACATGGGCGATCCTCATCCTGCGGGTATTGACCAAGGGAACATCCCCAAAGCACCTGGAAGCTCTGCAGGACACGGCTTTACATGCCCTGCTGATTCCGTGTCCCACACATGCGTGTCTTGGGCAAACACATATTGATCTGAGGGTTCTTCACAGATGTGGTGCTCTGGGTGGAGACGGGTGGTGTTCTCCTAATGTGATGTGAAGCTGCATGCTGCACATCAGTGCTTTAGTGTTGAAACTCTTCCTACTCCGACCATCGAAGTGGTGATGAAATCTGAGCCCGGCACCTGCCGCTGCACCCCAAGGAGGGCACAATCAAGGGCTGGGGACAGTGCAAGCCAGGGTGCCCTCTGGGCTGCAGAAAGCTCGAAGGTGCCAAAAAGGAGGTACTTGCATGGAAAGGGTGTTTGATTTGCTCTGGGGTCTGTAAGTGGTGGCTTGAGCAGGTCGGGCAGGCTGCTGCGAGCCGGCTGACTGCAGCAGGGAGGGCAGCAGCCCCAGCTCCAGGGTGGACAACCGGGCTGGTAGATTTTGAAGGGCACCTGGGAAGGAAGCGAGTGGCTTCATAAACGTGCCACGTCCGCTGGGGTCTTGCAGATGCAGCACGGGGCACTTCGGGGGCAAGGCTCGGTTGGGTTTTGACCCCAGCGTTGGGTAAGCAGGGGACGGCAGGGGACAGGCTGGACAGGGATGGTGGCTCCCCCCCAGCTCCTGGCAGACCTTCCCAAAGGTTTTAGGTCCTCTTCTGATGAAAGAGGCAGTGAATCCCCACATTCCCTATGTGTGGTTAAAGGCACGTGCTCTGCCATGGGGTGATTATGGCTGTGGAGGTGGAGAGTTTGGCTCATTACCGCGAGAAGCTCTGGCCTCAAGCTTACAGAGAGAAAACACAGTCTGGTCAGGCACCCCCTCCTTGTTTCTCACAGCAATGTCCAACATGATGCCTATAAAAATGCAGAAATCAGATTGACATCGCAAACAAGCTGCTGGGATATGGGATATTTTCATCCCAGAGATGCAGAGATGCTGCTGAGACGTTGAGGCTGTAGAGGGCAACCGAAGCAGCAGGGACCGTAAACCCCTTGGCTGGCATTTAGATATTGGCAGTGCCACCGCCGGGCTTTGGGAGACTTTTGGGAAACCTTCTTGCGGCTCCCCTGGGTGGGATCTGGCCATGGCTGGGCTCTCGGCAGCACCGGCAGCTCTTCCCCAGTGATGTCTCTAAGATAAATGTTTGTCTTTTTCGTCGGAGAAATACAGCAGAGCCGCTGCCAGCACCGCGTCTCAGCGGAATCAGTTTCCATTCTGCCAGGAGCGTTACCGGCTCATGATTCACGTCATTACAGCGGCTTTGGAAGGAGAATGCGCTTCCCGCCAGGCAGACCTTCACACGCGTCGAGATGCCACAGTTTTTCCAGACTTTCCGAAGGAAGCAACAGCCGAGTGAAACATTCCTTCTCCTCTGCCAGCTTTCTTGGAACAACCTCTTGATTAGTGAGTGAGACAGATAGATAGACAGGCAGGCCGGGCAGTAGGGTTATGATAAGCAGTTTGCGTGAGCCCCAGCCTCCGGTGGGGTGGTGCCTCCATCTGCCTCTCACTGCGTGGCTGGCGAGAGCCCTTGGTGTTTGCCATGGTCCCTGACCCCCTGCCCTCCTCTGTGGTCCTGGACCCCCTGCCTTCCACCTTGGTCCCAGACCCTCACCTTCCGCTGTGGACCCCAGTCCCCTTCCCTCTGCTGTGGACCCAGAGCCGGGCGGTGCATGGACTCTGGTCTGCAGCAGGGCTCCTGCGCACCCGCAGGTGCCTTTGCCACCAGGGAGAGGACAGAGGCCACAGCCAGCATCATCAGGGCTCAGCCAGGGCGTCCCTGCAGCCCTCACCCCAAAGCTGCGGCCGGGGCAGGCGGGGTGTGAACATGGTGCTGGAGGGAGGAGAAGCAGCCGCTGCGCAGAGCATGCCCGCGTGCCGCCAGCCCACCGTGCCGCCGAGGCGGGCGAGCTGAGCGCTGGTGCTGCCGGCAAGGGTGCATCGCAGGGCAGCCTGCCTGCCGCAGCGCGCATGGGCCCATGGCCGTGACTCAGCCCCGCGGCTGCCAGCGCTCGCTGATGGCCCCACGGCTCCGGCGTCTCCCCAGGGCTTCGTGCCGAAGACCCCCCAGGTGGATCAGAGCCGGCTTTGTGCCAGGCCGCAGCAGACCCTGCGGCGGAGGGGAAGGTTAGGTTGGCTTTTCTCTCTGAGCGCTCAGCATGGCGGGGCCTCCGTGAGGGGAGGCGGAGGAGGAGGACAGCTGCAAGCAAAGCAGGCTTAGAAGACATCTCCTGGTGCAGGTGGGAGCAAGGTTGTGTCCCACCAGGGAGAATCGCGCTGTCCTGAAGCGCAAAGCGGAGGAGCTGGGGCTCGCTTTGCCCATTTGTGCCTGTGGCACGGAAAGCCAGGCTGGAAAAGGCAACCAAACAGCCCAGGCGTGGCTGGCAGATCCCGCGCGAGGGATGGGTGCCAGGCCAGGGTGCAGGAAAGGAGACGGGAGCTCCTGCCTCGTTCCCTGCAGCTGCACCCCCTAGGCCACCTCAGCCCCAGCGCTCGCACCGCACCGGCAGGAGAAACAGAGCAAACATCTCCAGGGAGCGTGTTCGGAAAATACCGGGTTTTATTAGACAGGCTGATGTTCGAGCTGACAGTTTTATCCCAATGCGCACGATCCCGGGCATTTGCGTGGGCCTGTGTCCCAGCTCCCGCACTTCTGCGATGCCCTTGGGCGAGACGCTCACCCCCCTCCCCAGCTCCATGGGCGCAGGGCTTGGTGTTTCTTGGCAAAATGATCTCCCTGCTCCCCATTTCCACCCCTGGATCCCCAGAGCCCTTGTAAGAAAGCTCAGAAACAGCTGGGCTGGGGATGACAGTCTCCTGGGACTGACAGCCACTTGGATCCACGGGACAGAAAGCATCTCGGTGTCAGCATCTCCCCGAGCCGACACGGAGCCAAATCAGCATGCATCACAGGGAGCGGAAAACAGCCCCAGCTTCAGACCACCGCTGCCATCGATTTGGAAAAAGAACCCTAACGTACGGTATCGAGGGGAGGGAAAGGTTTTGGCTGTCACAGAGGAGCCCCATCCAGGACACTGGCACCAGGGCTTTGCACAGGGTGTGTGGGTGCTGAAGGGAGAGAAAGGGAGGACAGGAGGCAATGGGTGCTGGAGGATAAAGAGAAAGAAAAGGGAAACAGAGAAGGGATGGGGAGAACGGTGGGAGCAGCCTGAGAGCAGAGCAATGGTGCCTTCGGGTTCAAAGCCATAATGGAGAGTCTGAGCTCCTTCCTGGGATGGGGGGGCCTTTCCCTGGGCACCCCAGAGCCCAAGGGCTTTGGGGGACAGGGCAGCAAGGAAAGAGATGGCGCGATACGGCACCTGCAAATAGAAACATTTGATGGCCTTTGCTTGCCATGACAGTGAGACGCAGTGTGACGGCAGGAACAGTGACAATATCAGCCCGTTTCTTTCAGTGCTTCTAGTACATCAGCTCTTAAGAAAACCATGCAGACTAGCCCGGTGGAGGAGAGTGAGAGCTGAGGAGGACCAGGTGAGACTCTGACGAGCAGCAGGATCACTTACAAGAAAGAAGAAGGAACATCAGCAGGGAGGCAGCAGCTCTGGGGCAGGTTTGAGACCTCATGGCGCTGACTCACGAGCACATCACTGCTCTCCAGGCTGTGCTGGCTGCTGCTTTCTCTGACACTCCGCTTGCCTTCGCTTGTACCACTGGTCCCCTCTGCGCTGTGGGCAAAATCCCTCTGCGCAAGCCATGCCCCTTCCCATGCTTGGACGTAGATCTGGGTTTTGTCTTCAGCAGTTCAAAGGTAGATTCCTACCTCAAAGCAGAGGCAAAGGAGCATGGAAGTCCCTGGGGCAGCATCCACTCAAACTCATCTGGACTCAAAAGGACGTCTTCTTCGCAGTGCCTGGCCTCAGTGCCAAGGGACAGGGAGCCTCCACAGACCTTCTGCCCTAGCCCACGTCCCGTTGGGCATGTGGAGACAAGGGGCGCTGCCCTTCACACCCTTCCCATCACAACACAGCCTTCCATCCCCAGCTTTCTCTTTCCCTCTTTCATTCCTTTTGCCTTTTTCTTGCCTCACCCGGCACCTCCATGTCTTCTTGTTCCTGTCCAAGGTAAGTTGCTCTGCTCCAGAGGTTTCCTGGAGAGCAGGACCTTGTGGTCATTTGGCAGGAGGAACGAGAAAGGTCATTCAGCAGGTCATTGGCGATCTTGCAGATGCCGGTCTCCATCCAGGGCAACATCTACCTCTTGGTTGGATTGTGCTTGGCTCAGCAGCCAGACGTGCTGGCCGTGAGTGCCAAGTGACAAGGCCACCCCTAATCCCCTGGCTTTCACTGCCAGGTTTCAAGGTCAGCTGTCCAAGGGGAACCTTACCCTGCCCGGGTGCTTCCAGAGCAATACTCCTTCTCCTCCCAGGACTGAGCATTGATGCACAGAGATGAGTCAACAAAATCATGGCTAAAATGAGGGGAGTTCGGTGAACAAGCCAGAGAAACCTGGCTGGGCTTCCTAGGGAGAACAGAGCAGCAGATGGGCAAAATGGATGCAGCTAGTGACCCCCATTCCACAGAGCGCAAAAACACAGGGGTCTGAGTCTGACAAAACAGCAACATGGACTTCAACAAGGTCAAACTGCCAAACTCTTCACCCTCGGAGCCCTGCTGACCCTCAGGCTTGACTTGCCAGCATGGGTTTTTGAGGTTGAAGGCACACGCAGGCACCAAGTGCCCTGTCCCTGTGCTGGCCCAGGGAGAGGAAAACCTACTCATGGCTCCTTGCGGGACTGTGGGGTTTGGGGTGCTGGCCCTCCTCCTCCAGCACAGCTCAGCCAGTCCTGGCAGCTCCTTTCCAGCCCACTTCTTCCTCTGACATGGACTTGCAAATCCCATCACAGCTACCTGTCTGGAGCTACAAATGCCCCTGCAAAAGCTCTTTCTTAAGGCGCACACCCAGGTGAAGGCTGCAGAAGTTCAACTCAGCTGTTAAGTGAAAGGAGAACTCACCAAGCAACCTGAAAGTCTCGGAAAGAAAAATGAGATCGCTATTTGTAGAGATTTGTAGGGTGTTTGTGCCTGAAAACAGCATCTGGGACCTGGGCTCTCTTTCCTTGGCCAGCGCATTGCCCTAGGGCTCCCGGTGATGCCCTGGCTTAGTGCTTCACCGCTCTCCCCTGTGCTCTCATGCCGTGCCCTCGTTCTCACTCCCTGCCGGCTTCGGGGATGCAGAGGTTGAAACTCCTGTTCATGCACTCTTGGCACCAGTGAAAATCAGCTACAGTTCTAGCTCACCGTGCATTACTCATACTTTCAGCTTAAATATTGCCTTCTACTCAAAAGAAAAAAGATAAAATGTCAGGAATTCACAGTTTTTATTCTCTTTCTTATGCCCACCCGTCTTCCCCTGCCATCGATGTCAATGACTCAAAGTCTTCGTTGCACAGTAGCCTTTGCCAGTGTGGCACTCAAAGGGTTAACAAACCACGGCTTCTTGGACAGATAAGACATAAGCTCATTCACCACTAGGAACACGTGGAGGGTTATATTACAGAACACCTTAGGGTTTCCTGTAGCGATTCTTTGGGGTTTCGCCACAGCCAGTGATGTCGCAGGAGAGAACATTGGGCTTCTTCCCCAAGCCAATGCTTCCCAAGAGATCGGGAAGCTCGCGAGTGATGGCCTTCTCAATCTTGTCTAGGAAACACCCTCCCATGTAGGAACACTGCTGAGACAGCAGCTTAAAACTGGTGATGGGGTTGATGCCAAAGAAGTCCTTGTAAGCCTCGCGGTTGGGGAGGTCAAATTTGCTGACATTGGTCTTTGCCAGAATGGACTTAAAGATAAAGAACTTGTCAGGATCTTCCACAATGTCCCTGAACACCAGTTCTCCATCGCTAAAGAAGGTCATTTTGTCTTTGTAGGTCTGTAGATAGCGATCGACCAAAAGGGCGTGGATGCGCACCCGGATGGCATGCTGGCGTATGAAGGCAATCTTATTTTCCATCCTGTTCTCAATCACCTGGTTGAGATCTTCTAGGAGCGATATCTCTTCTTTGAGGAACAGGTCTTTGTGGGTATCTGGATGGTACTCCTGGGGCCAGAAGGAGCTAACATACACCCTGGGTGGCTCTGTGACGTTGATGAGAGGAGCCAGGCTCCAGAATAAGGCACCATAGACTCTCATGAGCTCCTGGGTAGCCAGGCTGTCGGCTTTGTTCAAAATGATTCGGATCTGAGACTCGCGGCCCTTCAGCTGGCGAAACAGCATCTCCAGCTCCAAGCCCACGTCCAGCTTCGTAGGATCAAAAACAACGAAGATGAGGTCAGCTCTGTCAATGAACCACTGGCACACATCATTGAACGGGTAACCTTGAGGAGAGGAAAGAGACAAATCCAGCAGAAATGGCCAGCACAGGAGGAGTCCTTTCAGGTCAATGGATAGATAAATCTTGAGCCTGCTGTGTCTCACGCCCTGTCTGGGTTGGACAGGGTGTGAGAAACAACGGACTTCCCATGAAGCCCAGAACCTGTTTCTCATGTGCTGAAAACAGTTCAGAGTTTCTTGGCATGAAAACCCATCCCTGTGTGTCTGGGCCTGTGACTACGTGTCTCCCTCAGCCTCATCTCGAAACCTTCTTTCTCCCTGCTGCTGGCCACGGATTCCCGCCACTCCTGTGAGCAGATACCAGCCACATTATTTCTCTCCCCACTGGGCACCAAGTGGGTCAAGAAGCCCTGCTGATCTGTCCTGGCGTTCCAGGTGCTGTGGGGATAGTGCTTCTCTGGGCCCTCCTTTAGCACTAGCCTTTGGCAAAGCCTGGCTACAAGGGTGACAAATGGGGCATTGAATGTCGAGCCAAGGCAGACAATCAATGGCCCAAGGAGTCCCCAGGAGATACCTTGCCCAAACACCTGACTGTCACACCTCCAAACAGCAGAAACGGCTGCTCTAACTGATGTTCAGGTGTGTTCCCCAGGCCCCAGTTTCTGCTGCCATGGCCATGGGCAGACAAACATCACCATCCCCTCCAACGCAAGACCACTTTTGTAGCCTAGGGCTCTTCCCCATGGTGCTTCAGTCATCTTTGTCATCTCACATCGTTATGACATCTTTTCTGGAGTCACTTAGGTGAACTCAGTAAACCCCTACCTCGTTCTTGCTGCTTGCGGTTTTCAATGATGCCCGGTGTGTCCACGAAGGTGACTCGCTCCAGCAGTTTGTGGGGCACCTCGATCCCTATCAGCTTCTCCAGGAAGTTCTGCCCAAACTTCTCCAGGGGCGAGAAGGAGCGGGCGCTGTCAGCAGCCATCACGATGCCCTCGATGGTCTTCAGCTTGGGGCCGTGCATGATGACAGTGAATTCGGAGGTGGTGGGTTCTGCCCCTGCCCAGCAATGAGAGGAGCAGCAGAGCTGTGAAATCCATGCCAGGCAATGGACATGACAGGGCTGGCCTGGGACTAGCCTGGGAGCTCAGGAGCATTTCTTGCTTGCCAAGGGATGCTGGGGGAAGGCAAGCAGTGGGGCCATGAAATTGTTGCCAAACCTCTTGAGAACGTGCTAGCAGGGCTGTTTTCTGCGGAGACTGGTTGTTCTGGAAGTGGCCTGACAGCACAGGGCACTCTGGAGAACCACCTCCTGGGAGCCTTCATTACCTTGGCACAGAGCTGACCACGGACGTCTGCCCTCAGCTGCAAGATGACATCCGCGGGAGCAGGGAAGAGGGAAGAGGAATGGCTTTTCTCCTGAGAGGGTGAACTAGTTTGCTCCACTTGAGGAGGGGAGAGGAGAAGATGAAGGCGAGTTCCCCTTGTGACATGACTGCTGCTCTCGCAGTCAGGAGTGGTGAGCCCTGCACTGTGGGATGGGGATGCTGCAGGGTCAGGTGCCCTCCTCCTGCTCAGGGAGGGGGGAAAGGCCCTGGGCTGTGGTGGGGAACCTCTCCCTCCATGTGGCACTGCAGCTGGGTGGCACGGACCAGATTGCAACCTCCCTGCCATAACGAGGGGGATCGAAGAGATGCGGCCAGGAACTGCTGACTGCGGGGATGCAGAAACGCAGGCACCAGCGCACTCTCGGCAGAGCAGGGAGGGAGCGGTGAGCGTGGTACCTGTGTAGAGCTGGTAGGGAGTGTCATCCAGCCCAAGGAGGTAGTTTATCATGGAGGATTTGCCGACGCTCCATGGTCCCAGGAATAGCACCATTGGTTTGGAAGTGATCTCCCCATCTGCAGAGAGGGGAAATAACAAGAGGAAGTGAAGAAACAATAGCTGTCACCGCCAGGTGATTAAGTCCCAGCTGTAATGAACATCCCATCCGAGTGGCGCGGTGATGCCGCCGGGGAAACAGCTGCCCTTTGGGGCCACCAGCCATTTGCGAGCCAAGGCATCGCCCAGCAACAGGCCCCAGTGTCTGCACGAGTGGGACATCACCATGCTCTGCGGAAGACCCCACCTTGCTGCAGTGAGAGCGAACCTTGTCTGATCTGCTCTGAGGTTTGGCCTTTCTTAGACTACGGGAGGACTTCAAGGTCTTTTAAACCTTGTCTCAGTTCGGTTCGTGTTTAGCCAGAGTCAGTTTAGGGCTGGCTGCAGCGGGACTGTTGTCTGAAGGCAGCTGCTGCGAAGCATGGGACATGCGAACGAGGTGGCCATGCTGTAACCAGGCGAACGCCTCGTGTAAAGGGAGCTGGCATGGTTGAAGGAGCAACACTTTGGTGTCGTGCTTGGCATAAGCGTGGTGCGAGCCTTGGCCTGGCTGCCTTCATTGCATTTCTGCCATACCCTCGCAGGGATCTGCCCCCAAGTCATGGCTCCGAGCCTTCCGATCGAGCAGAAGGTCTCTGCCCACCTGTGGGCTGGGTGTGAGGGTCCAGCCCAGCATGGGGAGGGGAGGCTGGGCAAATGGCCCCACTTTGGGCTTGGGGAAGGCCAGGCGGAGAATGAACTGCAGTCCCCACCCCACACTCTTCAAGTCCTGCAGTTTGCTAAGGGGCTCAGGGAGGCTGGTGGTGGGCCCGTAAGGACCTGTCCTGATGCCAAGCAATCGGTCTGGGAGCTCGGAAGTCCCTGGACACATTCTGCCACTGCCCCGGGAGCAATCCCTGCTCAAGCGGGACTTGTGCAGTCACACAGCTTGACCCCCAGCCCCCAGGCCACTGGGCAGGCAGCCGGTGGAGCCGGAGGAGCCCCTGGCCCATGCCAGCCCCCAAGCCATACCCAGGATAGCCGGGATCCTGCTAGTCAACTCAAGCCCAGGTCAGGCCAGAAATGGAAATAAAAACTGGAGGAGTGAGTTCCTGCTGGTGGGAACCTTCCCTGTGCCCGTTTGTGTACCAGCACTGATATAGTCTGATGAACCCGGGTGGGGAATGGTGCTGGGAGAGCCGTGGTGGCAGACGGCAGAGAGCAGAGCAAGCTGTGGCCACCCTGCCATGGTGTCAACTCAGCGCAGCCCTTGGGCATCTGCTGCAGGTGGGGACGTGCCCGGCAGCAGGCACTTGCTGCTCCCCACCCCTGGCAGCAGGGACTCACGCTCTTGTCCCCTTCCCCATCCTGGCGCAGGGTGGGAGAGGGCCCGTCCCCCTGTCCAGCGCAGGGGCTGGATGCCACCAGAGGAGATGGGAGCTGCTGTCCCTCAGCCAGAGGTGAGCCTTCCCCGTGGCCCAGGGTGAGAAGATGCCCTTAGAGGACCCACATTGCTCTCAGGACCTCGTCTTCAGCCCCACTTCTAAAGCAGAGCTGTTCTCCCTGTGCTGGCTGAGAGAGCCCGCTGCTCCCATGGCTGCTGCCCACACAGGAGCCAGCAGCTTCCCAGCAAGCCGGGGATCCGTTTCCAAGGTGGGGAAGTCACAAAGCCTGCATGGTGCTGAGCTCCCACTCCCAAGGGTGCTGGAGGGCCCTGCATGGCATCTCCACACCGAACCCATCCAACCATGGGTGCAGGAGTTGGGCAGAGCATGCCAGCCTCCTCCTGCCTACATCTGCCCATCACAGGGCCACCGTGTCATGGCTGGGGAAGGGAATGGGCTGAGGACACCTCTCCAAGAGGCACAGCTGCGTCCACGCAGCTCAACCCTCCTCCCTGAAGAAGGGCAGCCACATCTGAACTGGGGGACAGCCCTGCCCGCTGCCCTCTCCCTGCCTGCGAGCTGCGAGGATCCAACGTTGCCTTGTCACGCAGGAGAAAAACATGTTGAAACCTCGGACTTTCGTTATTAATCATTCCTCTGTGCCACTCTATCACTGCTACTCTGTTCACTTGCCGGCTTTAATTGGGTTTCAGATTATTATTATTATCCCCTGTGAAGTCGTGCCAGAGGTTTGAGGCGGGTCCCCGCGTGCTCTTTCATAACGCGTTCCTGGCGAGGCGTGGTTGTGTGAACGCAGGCAGCCCGCATGCCCCGGCTCCACTTCACGACCCCACCTCTGCCCCGCTGTGCCGAGGCGGGCAGCGATGCAGGCAGCACCCCTGCTGCGTCACCAACAGCTCGCCGAGACCTTCTCTTCCCCTTGCTTTGGGAACTGGGCGCTGGCACCCTATGGGCTCTGTGGGCAGTGCCTGGCACTGGATCCTTGGGGCTCTCCAGGTAGCACAGCAGCTCCGAGGATGTGAGGCCATGTGTGGGTCCTCCTTATTGCTGCTGCCCAGGGGCATCTCCCACCCAGGAGGGTGCTGGCCTGGCATCTGTCCCTGCTATGTCTGTCTGGCACCGATTTGCGTCACCTGGATGGTCCAGCCAGGGCAGAAGAGCCGGTCCTCGCCAGCAGCAGGGCAGGGATGGCAGCAGCTCCATCACGGCGGCTCTCTCCAGCCACCCTGTGGCTGCTCGCTCCCAGCCCAGCCTGCCTCACGCCCAGCTCAAGCTCATTCCAGCTGAAGCTCACCTCAGCTCAAACTCATCCCGGCTCAAGCCAGGCACGTCCCGGTGGCATTTGCAGAAGGGGTCGCACACCAATGCGTGATCCGGCCCTGCCTGCGGGCAGGGGGGTCCTCAAACCTGTGGTACTGCTTAAAACGCAGCAGCTTAAAACGCAGCTACTCTCAGCTGCCAGGTCTGCAGGGTAAAGAGCATGTGGTGATCCGGCAAAGCACCCGGCAAACAAGGCCAGGAAGGTCATGTCTCCCTCCACAGAGCCTGCATTTGTCTTGGACTGCTCAGCTCTGGGGGTAGGAGGAATTTGAATGCCCAAAAAGGTTTTTTTTTCCTAGAGCAGTGGCTTTCTGTGAGGTTTTTCCATGTTGCTTGCAACGCCAGACTTGGGTGGGAGCACTGCTGCTCTGGGGCTGGGATTAACCCTGGGCCGGGTCTTCTCCCTCCTTGTCCTCAAGCCCTGCGGAGGGGCCTGGTGTCAGCTCACCCCCTGTTGTGCAAGTCTGTCTCGAGGATGCTTGGCACAGCGGAGGACGCAGCAAAACCTCCCCCCTCTCCTTGTTCACACTGAGCCGTGGTCACGATGGTCTTGCTTTCTCCTCAAACCACCCAGGAAGGCTGAAACACCCAGGGAGACTCTCCCGGCATCACCCACATTGCCACTCCATCCCGGCACCCCAAATGCCGCCGGTCACTCTGCCGCCGGCATGGACGCACTGCCCGGCAGCCCTTGGAGGACTGGCCAGCTTGCACACGAAAAGCCACGCGTGTAGCCGCGCGGCACGTGTGCCGGCACCCGGCGGGATGAGCTGCACGTGGCTGCAGACCGCCTGCGCCTGCCTCCACGCCATGCTCCACGCGCGCGTACGCCCACGCTAGCAGCATGCGCAGGCGCGTGTGTGCGCCTGCAGCTAGAGATGCAGATAAGACAGCTATCAAAATATGCTATATATATCTGCAACCCTCCCCACTGCCGGCACACTGGCAGGACAGGCAGCCAGAGGCCCTCCGGGCGCTGGCAGGGCTGCACCGCGTCCAGGGTCGGGGGGTGGAGGAGCCCGCTTCGGCAGGATCTGGCCGTGTGGAGGAGCCCGTTTTGGCAGGATCCAGCACCGGGAGCCATGGGGTAGGACACGAGGACTAGAAGATGGGATTTCCCTGCCTCGTATGGCAGCAGTGACATTGTCCTCGTGGCCCAGCACCGGACCCAGGGGAAGGGCTGGGTGTTGGCTGGTGCTTCTTGGCCCGTCTCCCATCTCCTGCTTCCCCGGGGGGCCTGGCAGCACACCCCGAGCAGGACAGGCAGGGAGAGGAGCCAGCTCTGGCTCCCAAGGGGGCTGAGGCCGCTGCACAGGGGCCAGCCTGTGCTACTGGGACAGCTGCTGTGGGCTCATCGGCTTAAACTGCAGCCGAGAGGGATCAAGGGTGGACATCCAGTTTCTGCACGTAGGAGGGTGAAGGGCAGGAAGAGCTTCCCTGCAGGGTGGGAAATCTCCTGGGCTCCTCTGGTTCACGACGTGGGTGGGAGATCGGCCCACAGGTCCACCACAAACACCTTTGAGCCGTCGCTAGAGGAACACGTGACCTCTTGCGTCTTCACCCAAGAGGGAAAGATGTCAAAGCCTGGGCGAGGTGGGGATGCACAGAGTCAGGCCTGCAACAACCAAGTGTGGTGACACACATGCTGAGCCCTGGTAGGGCTGGGGACGCCGATAACCAGGGTCTGCTCAGTGCCTGGGAAGTGTGGTCCTTGCTGGGGCAGGTGAATAGGAAAGCTGGAGGCCAGCAAAGAGTTTAGGCAGCGCTGGCAGCATGCAGGTAGCAGGCAGCGATACCAACCTGTGGCAGAGGAGCCCAGGGTGCGTCCGGGATAAGCTGTTAGCAGGGCACACGGGGAGAGAGAAAAGGTACCGTGAGTCAAAGGAGGGACGCGGACGCCCGGGTCTGGCCCAGGCCACGGAGGGAGCTGAAGACTGGCCCTGACCTTCTCGTGGGCAGGAAAAGCCAGCGACAGCCACATTCCCAGCAGGAGAGAAGGAGTTACAGTCTGTGAGCAATGAGACACTCAACTACCAGGACAAGCACGAAACCCCACTGTGCCCAGCACACTGGGGATGTGGCTTGGGGGAGCAGCCCCAGAAGAGCTGCCATGTCTGAGATGGCACCCCAACCCCCCTGCCCCGCTTAGCAGCGTGCTTGCCTCCCCCAGTAACACTCGCTGAGCAAACAGAGCCCAACAAGCCATGGTAACGGCAGCAGCCAACCCCGATAAGTGTCCTGACCACCCCAGCAGCGTGGTTACCCGTGTCCAGCCCCAGAGTGGCTGGCAATGGCAACTGGGAGGTCATTCCCTATACAGGCACGCTGATCAGCACATACACGGTAACCAGCATGCACCACAAACCAGCATGACTTCACAGCAAGCTTCCCATCACCAGGCTGGGAGAGTCCCTCGCCCCTGACCTAGGGACAGTCCCCACGGGATGGCCCTGTCGTGACCAAGCACACAGGCGGACCCAGCCGGACGGGCACGCACCCGCGAGGGATGGCAGAGCAGAGGCGCAGGAGGGCGGCGGGCAGGGATAAGGAGACAGCACCGGCGGGGCTTAAACACGCTGTAAGCAGGGGAGTGGGGTCAGTTTTCCCGGGATGCACCCCAGCAATTCAGAGTCTTAGGCTGGCGATGACAGATCCCCCGGGACAGGAGGTACTCATCTACACGGGTGTTTCTGCAAGCTGCGAGGAGCAGAAGGGTTCCTTGAATTACACCGGCCAGTGCACGCGAGCGGAGCCGATGGGAAGGGAGACAAAATGGAGGGCCGCTGTGTAATGGAGGGGCGAAGGTGCTTGCAATGGCACCCCTCTATATTGGCTTACACCTCCAAAGGTCACACATATTCCATGACAGGCCTGCCCGCCGCTCTCCCAGCTGTCCTGCTCCTCCCGGCCAGCTGAGCCGGCAGCTCTGTGCCCTCCCGCCTCCCCCCCACCATGGGGGTGGGCACAGGCAGAGAGGCTGGGGTATCTCCCACCTTGCAGGGACACGACTGATTCAACGGACTGGCACAGGACAGGGCCACCATACACAGGATGCAGCTGAGAAGGCTCCCTCAGCCCCACTCTATCCTCACCCGACTTATTAAGCAATGGGGGCTCTCTGGGCCAACTAACTAATTTGCAGGTTTCTCTAATTACACTTACTAATGAGGGATTGGGAAAAGCTGGATCTGTGGGTATTAAAGGCAAACTGCTAGGCTTCAGCCTTCTGGGCTGAGGTTGTATGTGCTGGAGTATGGCTGGGTTGTCAGAATTGCTCCAGGAGTTTGGTGGCAGGAGGAACATCTCTTGATGGGAGTATGGCTGAGATGAGGGCTGCAGACATCACGGCGTCCATGTGCTGTTTCCTGGTCTGTCAGGTGTGTATCAGGAAGCTGTGACCATGGGTTACCAGTTCTGGGGTGCGTCTGGACTGCTGGGAGGGTGCCATGTGGGACACAGCAGGGTGTGCTGGGAGCTGACCTGGGGAAATGCTAGCTGAGGGATAGTTGTTACTTGTGGTGAAGCAGAACAGGCTGTGGTGTGAGCTGAGGCTGTGAGGAGCGCTGGGGCCTGGGGCTGGGAAAGCAGAAGGGTTGGTGGCTGTTTCCTTAGGAGCTGGGAGGGAGGAAGACAGCAGGTGCCTGAGAAATACTCATTACCTCCCAGAAAGTGGGCAGGGAGGTGGGCGCTTGGGCGCGGGAAGGCTGAATGGCATGGGGGGATGTGCACTGGGAGCTGAGGCTGGGGGTTGTGCCCTCTGGCAGTGAACAGCAAAGCAAGGGTTACAAACTGGGAGCCCACCAGCTGCCCCTGTAACCCTAAATGTTCTCCTAAGCAGTGCCCCAGGCTGAGCTGACAGTAAATGCAGAAGCTTGCACTGCCACCAGCACAGACCAAAGCAGCTTGGAGGGGAGGTTGGGGCTGAATCTGTGAGCTCCAGGATGGAGACAGCTGGCACAGGGCATGGCTGGGCTGTCCTTGCTGCAAGGTGCCACCGCTGAAGAGGCTGTGGGGACGCACACCGGGGTGCCAACCCTACATCTCCTGGTGCTCCTTCCCCAGGCACGTGGCTGCGTGAGGGAGGGGACAGACCAGCACTCTGGGTGGGTGACAGTCTGTGGGGCACCCCTCCTCTGCTGGCTGCCGCATGGTGTGTTGTTATGACCCCTCCAGTTACCCTCCCACCCAGCAAGCGGGTCGTGGTCCTCAGCTGCTGGCAAGCAGCACAGAGCGAGGCAGGCAAAGGCAGCAACACGCAGCTGGCTGCGGGAGGCAGCTAGGCACGGCTTATCTTCTACAGATCCTACAGATGCCCCCTCCAGAACCCCGGTGGGTGGGTGGTGGATGGTGTCCGGGGTGCTCTGTGTCTTGAGGGGACAAGACCTGGGCATGTGATGAGGGCTCTGCAGACCCACCCCATGGTCCCCACTGGCTTTACACTGGAAATGGGCTGGCTGGATATGGAGACATTCAAGTCTGCTTACAAAATGTCTGACATGGATTTAGGAGTTGCATTTGGGCTGCAGTGGGGGTTCCTATAAAGCAGGGCTTCTGCTCTATGAGGAGGTGACCCACGGGTTTGCCCAGACTAATGTGGGACCCATGCACTGGTGGAGCAGAGTCCAGCTGCAAATGAGAGGTCCGTGTGGAGGATATATCTGGGCCCTGGCTCCCCAGGAGGGAGGGCATGGCTCCAGGATGTGCAAGGCTGGAAATCTGGGGAGGCAGGCAGAACTTCAGGGCAAGGAGCAACCCTGGCAGGAGGCTGGAATGGGCATGCAGCTGTGGGATGCAGGCAGTGGGGACTCTGGCATCCCCTGCCTGCCCAACCAAGGTGCAGGGGGCATCTGGCCCTGGTTCAGGACAGGGCTTGAGTGGGAGCTCACAGGAGGGTTACTCCAGTGAACAGGGACCTTGGGCTTGAGCCATCTGTGCTTGGAAAATGAGGCTGCTTGTGTCATGTGAGTCACAAGAGCTTCCTGTGGCTTGTCAGCATCTTGGGGCCAGGGCTGCACTTTCCTCTTCTGGAGGCACGTGCACTGCTGGGGCTCAGGCCAAGCCAATGCCAGTGGCCACAGCAACCTGTTCTCCTGATCCGAATGTCTGTAACTGCCAAGGCGTGGAAATTCTAACTTGTAGGATGAGTGAAGGCTGCTGAGCTTGAGGGATACCCTGCCCGCATGGCTGTGTCCCATACTGAGCAGGAAGGATGCCAGCTTCGGCCACCCCTAGGAAGCTCATCCCCAGCCTTGAGAGGTCCTAAGCTTCCTTGCCAAGCCTGTTTCACTGGGCCATGATCTCTGCTTGGCATGGGTACAGGGCATTGATGTTGAGCAGGTGGAGGACCTGAAGCAGGCAGAGGTCAATTCTCAGCCTACACAGATGGTCCTGACAGCAGATGGGCTGAGGCAGATGCAGGAATGCCTGCCGCTGGGTTCACTAGGGCAAGTCCTCCAAGCCTAGCATGTTCACGGCTGCCTTGGGAAGCTGTGAAGGAAGACAAACTATCTGAGGTTTCCATGATCTGCTCCCTGCGCTGTTACCTGCATCCCAATGACCTGATGGTGCTGGAGACCCCGGTGCCCGCGGCGTTACCTGTGATCTCGTGCTGCCTCAGCTCATTGTATCTGTAGGACTGCTCCAGGGGCTTGATGGAGGAGTGGTAGATCTTCCTCAGCCGCTGCAGTACTCCTGCAGGGGCAGAAGCATGTGGAGGGGTGAAAGGCAAACCACATCACCCTGGCTGAGTCCCTCCCAGGTAAGCTGCTGAGCATTCCCTGCAGATCTTGAGGGTGACTCAGCCACGGATCAAGGGACTTGGCTAGCAGTCAAAATCTTGGCCAAACTGATCCCAGTCATGCATTTTGATGCCCCTCCCTGCTTATGTTTCCTGCTGGGCACTGTCCCCATCTGCTGCTGGTCTTGCACATGCCAGCAGCTGATGGAAGGAACATCTTTCATTAATGCTGTTTAGCACTCAACACTCATGATCACAAAAGCCCTCCATGATGGTGCCAGGGACCCATGACACAGCCCTTCAGCTGCTGTGTAGAAGAAAGAAGGAACTTTTCCTGCAGAGGCATTTGTCACTTGCTTCCCAGTCCAGACTGCCTGTGGGGCCAGCAGAAGCAAGGCTTATAATAGCAAAAGTCAATAAATAATCAGAATAAAAATCCGACCCCTGTATGTTGCCCTGGGTTTCTCTGGTCAGCAGTGTGGCTGGCTTGGGCTGGTTCACCTTCTACATTTTCCAGCATGTCTGCCTTCTTTAGTCTTGTATGCTCTTGGGGCTGTCTTTAAAATACCTAAAGTATTTTATACCTAAGTATACCGGCGAGCAGCAAAAGGACTGTTATGGAAGATATGGTGTTGCTGGGCCTACAAGAACTAAGGTTAAAATCAAGACACTCTAGGGAGGGGAGATCCCATCCATGCTCTAGGTGCAGCAGAATAGTGAGGAGTTTGTCCTGCGGGGATTGCATGGGCTGCAGGAGCAGGGCATGCATGGCTTGGTGCCCCCAGGGCCCCCTCACCTGAGAAATCATCGGCAGGTTTGTCCTCGTTCAGCTTGAGGGTGCTCTCCAAGTGGGACCGGTCGCGCTTGGTCGGCTCGCTGGCATCTTCAACCTCTTCTGGAGGAAAAAACAAGGAGACCTGTTACTGCCAGAGCTGGGGACGCAACACAGGAGCTCACACAAGCAGCTGCCAGGGAGAGGGCATGGGGGAGCACGCACACCCTGTGCCCATGGACCCATCATGCTCCTTGGCAGCTGCTGTTGCCTTTGGCTCGCTGCACAGTTTCTCTTTTGCAAAGGCTCCTGAAGACTCAGCAGAGGCTGCCAGAGCTCTGGCTGCTGGGGGAAGCATTGTGGGCAATGCCTTGGCTGGCAAGGGTGGCATGTCATGTCTGCTGGGGGGGAGTGAGGGCTGGCTGCTTGCAGGGAATGCAAAGGATGTGCCTGGAAGGGGCTCCCGGGGCTGGGGAGTAGTGAGAGCACGCAGGGCAGCTGCTGCCTGACCAGGCCCCCCGCGTGTCCCCCGGCAGCTGCAGCTTCTCCAGGGCTAAGCCTTGGCTGCAGGTGTGCTCTGCTCTGCCTGCCTGCCTGCCTGTCCGTCTGCTCCCCCCAAAATTACACATTGAGCCAGAGACCTGAGGATGTGCAAGGCTGGGGCTGACTCTTGAGAGACCTGACCCACCCCAGCTGCCTCGCCTTTGCCAGTGGGGTCATGCCCTCCCACTGCTGCCCTCGTATCAGGCTGGAGCCCTCTGCGTGGGGCCCTGGCTCGGGGTGGTCCTGGGGACCCCACGGCTCCGTGCCAGGCCCAGAGAGCTGCCTCTGCCTGTGGTAGGGAGACAGACGTGTCCTCACCCCGGAGGTGCTGGCACACAAGGGTCCTGGGCAGCTCCAAGTGCTTTCTGATATCAAGAGCTGGATCAGGCTTTAGTCGGGGTTTGGGGGCAGGTCTGGGGACACCTGTGTGCTGGCTGGCTGGGCTGGGGGTACCTGGGCCAAGCAGGGCACTGCCGAGCCCCACAGATTTGTTGAGTGTCTACTGAGTGTTGGGCTGGGGAAGACCTTTTCACTTGCCAAGTAAAGCCACAGAGACCAAACTGAGTTTCCCTTTTGACACAAGTGGGAACTTTTTGAGCTGGGACGTTAGAGATGAAAGCAGAAAAAGACTCTGCTGGGTCCAAAGGTCGCTGCCCAACCCGTGGTCCAAAGTCCACAAGCGTTTCTAGGAAATTGTGGTGGTGGGGTGTCCCTTTTCCTTAGCTGTCCTTTCAGTGCCCAGAACTGGACCTTCGACGACTCGTCGGTTGGAGCTAGCTATTCACACATACCCGACGAGGCAAGGGCTGGTGGACAAGAGGCCCACCAGCCCAGGCAACGTCCTGCCCGTGCACCAAGAGAGACAGGGGTCTGGAGGACTCTGAGGGTGGAGAGCCTTAAGAGGTCTGCGGATGCTGAAAGGGGCCTGGGTGTTAAATCTCTTAGCCGTGTCCACAGCCCAGAGAAGAAATCATGGGCTTAAAGCGCAGCGAGGGAAATGTCGGACAGCTTTGGTCTCGCTGCGATGAGCGCTGGCGTTGCAGGCGTCTGCAGGCTCTTGCCTGTGCCTTCAGTGCCCACGGCCGGCCCAGCCTTGCAGCGGTTAGGGGCAGGCATGGGAAGCACAAGCGTTAGGAGAGGGCCATGCACTAGGCGCAGTTTAATGTGCCAAGCTCAGCTCCGCTGGGGGTTGATAGTAGGTCACTCTCGCTGCTACAGCACACCGACAAGAAAAGACTCCAACCTATCTGGCCGTGCCAGAGCTTGGCAGCAGCGGGGTTGGTGCTGAGGTCAGGCAGGATCTCCTTTTCCACCAGCGATGGCTTGTCTGCAAGGGGGTCTTCTACAACTGCCGGCGGGTCTTCTACAACTGCCGGCGGGTCTTCTGCTGTTGGTGGGTCTTCTACAACTGCCGGCGGGTCTTCTGCTGTTGGTGGGTCTTCTACAACTGCCGGCGGGTCTTCTAGTGCTGGTGGGTCTTCTACAACTGCTGGCGGGTCTTCTACAACTGCCAGCGGGTCTTCTGCCGCTGGAGGATTCTCCACTGCTGCTGGTGGATCTTCTGCTGCCAGTGGGTCTTCCACCTCTGCTGGCGGGTCTTCTGCTGCATCCCCACAGGGTGGGTGATGGCAACTGGTAGGGCCATCCCTGGCTTCTCCCTTGCCGGCAGCTGCTGGTCTGCCACGACCCCTTTTGCTGGCAGCGCTGGCCACTTCCCTGTCGTCCCCTTCATTTCCATTCTCTGTCCCCACTGGCCCGGCACCATCTTCGTCAGACTCTCCCTCCTCCTCAGACTCTCCCTCCTCCTCAGACTCTTCCTCACCTCCATCTTCCTCAGACTCGCCATGTTCATCTTCCTCAGACTCCCCCTGCTCGTCATCTTCCTCAGAGCTCTGCTCGCCCCCTTCCTCTTCGTCTTTGGGAGCAGACACTGGTCTTGGCTCCTTCTTTTGCTCTTCCCCAGGCTGCCCTTGCTCCTCAGAGACTCCTTCCTTAGTGCCAGGCTCCTCATCCTCCTGGGCATGGAAGCCATCTTGTAGGCCCGGACTGTGATTCCCTTCATGATGCGCTGCCTCAGGGGTGCCTGATGTGCTGTCCTCCCCAGGACCCTCCTGGCCCTTCTCCATGGTGATAACCTCTGGCTGGCCATCCCCTGGCCCCAGGTGCCCGCTCAGACCACCCACTGGCTCTTCCTCCCCCTCGCCACGTCCCTCCTCAGCAGTGCCAGGCAAGGAGGTGTTGGCGGGGCCACCATCTTGGTCCTCCTCAGGGCTGCTGTTGGCTGCCTTATCCTGCAGCCTGGGCTCTGTGGCTGGCAAGGGGCTCTCAGCAGCACCGCCGACATGGTCCATGCCGGGGGCGTTTGGCTCTAAACGATGAGAACAGCTCAGTCAGTCTTACCCGTGCCGGCACATGGCTACTGGGGCACCCAATGGCCCCTGTCAGCACCGGGGAGGGCACGAGGGAGGATTTGTGGCTGTTACCAAGAGGTTTAAATGCCTTCTTAAACCTTCTCTAGTTCCACCTCAGTTTTCTGGCACTGTCGCAAGAAGCTGGGTGCAAAGAGGCATTTGTGGGGGGGCAAAGCTGATGCTAGCAGGGGGCCCTACGGCTGTGCTGGCCATGGCTGCAGCCCGCTGCGAAGCACTGCAGGAAGGCGGCAAAGCAGCCCTAAAAAACAGGGGGAAAAGAAATAATGAAAAGTGTAGCTCAAGGGGCTGCGGGCACTTGGCAGGTTAAAAGGGTCCTTCCCCAGCCCTGCCTTGGGAGAGCGTAGCCAGCACTGCCATGGCGGGTGGCTGGGTGAGGGGGATGAAGGGTGAGGGGCTCCCAGCACAGACCCTGCCTTTGCACGGGAAGGACCTGACCCCGGCAGCAGGGCTCGGGAGCTATTTATTGTGAGCATCCCTTCACTAGGAAAGCATTTGCCGCGCTGTGCGGCTGGCGGGGACACAATGAGTTTGTTCTGCAGCCCGGGAGAAGCCATCCGTATTTTCCATAGGCCTCCAACTGCAACTTAACATTAGTCAATGGGTGCCAAAAATAAAAGATCACCAGCTATACTGTCTCTGTTACAAACAGTTGCTGCTAGTCTAAATAATCCCCTGAAACGTCTAATGCCTGCATACCAGGGAAGCGTTTCAGAGGAAAATAATTCCTTTGTACTCCAGCTGGCAAGCAGATGCCAACCAGGGGAAAATGCTATCTCCACCCGGGCCGTGGGGAGGAGAGTGGGCAGTGCCGGGCATGGGGAGCGCTGGCCATGGCCACTCAGCTGGCACCCAGCCTTCTCCTCTGGCTCTTGCACTGCCTCCGTGCCGGGGAGCCACGAGGCCGTGTGTCCTGTTGAGCATCGGCAGAGCCTCGCTGGCCTCAGCAAAGCTACGGTGCTGGGGCTCGCTGGGCTTGGCTGTCGGGGACCGCGGCGACTGGGCACAGGAGAACCCGAGCCAGGTCAGCACGATGCCACCCCCACACCACTTTGCCCGCTGCAAGCTGGTTTGCCATGGCCGGGGATCCTGGGCAGCAGGTCGCATCTCTATCCACGGTGGGGCTGGTGGTGGGCTCACACCGGGGATGAGCCATGCCAATGGCGGGCAGGGACGGGGCACGTCTCAGCCTGCGCAGGTTTCCAGTCGCCCTCATGTGCAGCCTGGCACTGCGGAGCTGCTGCTGCGGCCCCTCGCCCCACCGAAACCAGATGCGCAGTCACCCTCAACCTGCCCTCCCCAACCTCCCCCGTCCTTGGCTGGCATGCGGCTTGCGGGTGCCTCCAAGCTCCCAGCTCAGCTCCCAGATGGAGGGACACGGGTCCTGCGCAGCTACTGGAGCACCCCTCTCCTCCAGGTCACCTTCCCGTGGGATGCCCAGGGTGCCCAGCCTGCTGGGAGCCTCTTGAAGGGGAATGTGCTATGTCTGACCTGCAAAGCCCCGGGTGGCCAGGGGCCAGCATGCTCCTGCCTGGCCCCGGTGGGCTGGAGATCAGCCTGGGTCTCCTGAGTTGTCCCCTTGGCCGACAGGGATGGGGAGATTCTCAGCTTGACCCCAAAATAGCCGGTGACCTGGAGGGCTGGGAGCAGAGCACAGCTGCTCGGGTGGGCATATGGGGAGGGTCAAGGTGGGTCAGGGGGGAGCAGGGCCAGGCAGAGGAGACCCCGCACATCCCCAGGGCTTTGTCCGGGATCTGTGTGTCCCTCTGACCCAAAGCAGGGGGACAGAGGGTCTGTCATCCACCATGGCTGGGCACAATGGCAACCCCAGCGCCCACCATGAGCCGTCCCTTGCTGGAGGAGGGAAATATTTCCTGTCACTCAGACTAGGGTGTTCCTGCCGGTGTGCTGGTCACGGGCTTTATTTCCTGTGACCTTTAAGGTCTTATATAAAGTCCCTTTCCCCCCTCCACCTCCTTCTCCCTCCTGTTTCCCCTACATGGTCTCCACATCCAGCACAAGATGAATTGTGCTGAGCTGCAGATGGCCGGCCGATGAGCAGCAAAATGGGTCGAAGGTTATGGGCTTAACACCCTCTGTGTGCCCGCCGGAGGCTAAAAATACGGCCCAGCGACCGTACGGGGGGATCAGAAGGAGCAGCTTGATGAGGTGCGGGCAGTGAAGCACCAGCCCCTCGGCCGCTGGACCCAGACAACGGTGACGTCCGCTCCTGGGGCCCATCCTGTGGGTCCCCGTGGGCTCTGGGAGGGAGCGGGGACAGCCACGTCGTAAAGCAACTCCGGGGCTCCCCTTGTCTGTGCCCTGCTTTGTGCCGAGCGCCCGGGTGGCATCGGAGAGGAGCCCTTGCCCTGCGCCCTTTGGGGACCCGACCTCCCAGCCGGTCCCCGGCTTGTGCTGCCCTTCCCGCCCCGAATCTCACGCCTGTCTGGAGGGCTGGGAGGGCTGTCAGCTGCCTGGGGACACTTTCCCCAGCGGTGACACCACTGTGGGCCACAACCGTGGGGACGGGGATCTCACGGCAGGGACACAGATGCCAGCGCTGGTTTGCACCCAGTAAAAGGGCATGTGGAAAGGATGAGGATGGCTCCGCGGGGCTGGATGTGACCCTGCCACGGGGTCCCATCCAACCCCGCCTACGGCCACCTGGAACGGCAACGTCCCAGCACCAAAACGGGTCCTCCAGGAGGGACAGGGGACGGCCAGGAGGGACAGATGGGCACAGGTGGCCCCGGGAGGGACACTCTCCCCCTCCAGCAGAAATAGGAGCCTCGAGCGTGGGGCTGGAGATGCACGGTGCCACGGGGATGGCTTTTCGCACGCCCCCTTTTCCTGCCCCATCCCGGTCCCTGCGGTGCATAGGGAGACCACCGGCTTCTGCTCTCCCCTCGACCTCACAGTGGGATTCTGGGGGGGAGCGTGCACCCCAAACCTGTCTGTCCCTTCCTTTTTGGGCAAAGGCAAGGCTGAAGGCAGCCCGAGGGCTGTGCTTTGTTCTGACAAAGTCCTCTGAAACCTCACGGAAAGTGGCTGGACCCAAAGGAGCCGCAGCCCCAAGACTCTTGGCCCTGGCCTGGCAAGGGCCGGCCCCTGCCTGCCCTGGGCATCGGGGAGCGGGTGCAGTACCCGGGCATTAAGATGCTCCGTGCCTCTGCCAGCCTGGCTGCTGCAAAAAGTAAATCAAGGTGGATTAGCCCCACAACGCTGACCTTTCTGTGACAACTAGCCCTTCCCAGGGGGGAGGCAGGGCCAGGGGAGCCCAAAGCGGGGGCCGTGCCCCTCACCCAGGCTCAGGACTGGGCACCCCCAGCCTTGCAGCCCACCCCGGGTCCTCGGCCGAAGTGTGGCAGAGGATGGCATCTCCTCCCCATTCTTCCCGTGCCTCAGTTTCCCACTCTGTGCGATCCCAGCAGAGCCTGGTGCTGCTGCCGAGCCCCGCGGAGAAAGCCCCTGGTCTTTTATTACCCTTCGGCAGCTCCGATGGCCAAGCCAGCGCTGCAGGCACCGGCGCAGGAGGGAGCCCAGCTGCAGCACCAGTCTGGAGCTGGCCAGGCCAACACCACCGACTGGGAGAGCAAAGTGTCCCCAAACGGCACAGGAAGCCCAAGGGACACAGGCATGAGGGTGGCCAAGGGTGGGACTGGCTCTCCGGACCCTTGTGCACCCCAAAGCCCAGGACAGCCAGGCACAGAATCCCGTCCCAGAGGCTCTGTGTTCCCAAGGCGCCAGCAAAAAGCAAGTATTTTCCAGTTTTTCTATGCAGAGGCCAGTGTGGGTATAGGAAACAGCTTTGTCAGACTAACTTGACCTCATTTGTGGAGGAGATTTTTAAATTAATTTGGAAAATAATAAAAAAGATTTGATTTCTATGAATGGTCGGCTAGAACTGCGTGACATTTTCATTAAGAAAGAGCAAAGAAACCTCACCAGGACACACCAGAGGGATTAAAACCAGGCTTGGCGCTTTCTAAATATAGAGATGGAAATGGGGAATCACTTCTGCGGGATATTTTTTGACTCTGTCCCTACAGGGTGCCCACCCTAAAGATTTGGAAGAAAACCTGAACTCCTGACTTGCAGCAGACACCAAGCTGAGGGTGGTGGAACCTAAAGCACCTGTGACTCCCTGGCCGGGGGGGATCTGGGTCCGCAAGTGAACAGGCTGTGAGAAAACGGCACGTGTTTCGGCACAGGCAGATCTCATGCTGCATGCTGAGGAATGTTCCCCCACCCCCTCTCTGCCGAGGTGTCCCATGGGGGGGTCCGCAGCCCTGGGGAGATGCTGAGGGACCTGAGGCTGAGCGTGGCTGAACGTGGCGATGGCAGAACAGGGACCGCCATGGCTGAGGCTGGAGGAGCCCCTTCCTCCAGAGGAGGGTTTCCTGCGAGGTCACGCCCGTCCTGTCCCCAGGGCCTCCAGCGACCAGAGGCTTCACCAACCCACCCCAAGGGTCTGCTGGTGGCCTCAGGGGACATCCTTCACGCACTCAGTGTGAGCCTTCCCCAGGGGAGACTCCCCATCCCTCTTCTTTGGTCATCCCAAGGATTCCTGGTCACCTGGGCAGGACAGGGAAAGCCCTTGCACTTGTCAACCTGATTTTCATGCCTGATGATCCGTTGTCCCACAAGATACTCAAACCCTTGGGAATGTCCGGGCAGAGAGGCTGTCTGGCTGTGCCGAGCAGTGGTACCCAACCCCGGGGGCTTCCCCCTCACCCCCCGCCACAGGACAGGGGATCCCAGCTCAGCCATCATGCAGGGACGGGGCCGCGGCTCCGAGCCCTTTCCACACGTACCCCCACGAGCGGGGAGTTGGGCAGGGTCAAGCCAAGCGCCCGGCTGGCACCGGGGCCGTGCTGCTGCTGCCAATGCCCCAGCCTGGCTCGAGATGCCTGGCCGGAGACTCCCCGGCCTCTCCGCCAGCCCCCCGCCGGCACACGAGCTTGCCGGCTTCCTTGGGCTATCACTTACAAGGGAAATGTCCCCGCGGGCTGAAAATAGCCCGGCCGAGCCGTGCCAAGGCACCAGCACCCGCTGCTATTCCTGCAGCGCCTGGGGAAGGGTGATTTTGTGAGCGATTCGGTCACCCTTGGACCCGACGGCCAGGCTGGGGTTCGGCACCCCAGCAAGCCGGTTCTCCCAGTGCAAGGAGCCAGTGCAGGGACACGACGGGGACATGGGGACACGGCGAGAGTGCGGCCCACCTTGGGGTCCCTCCCAGCCCCACGCCATCCCACAGGGATCTGCCAGTGCCCCTGTGCCGCCGGGGCCATGCCCAAGCAAAACGTCCTCACTATGCTGCTCGGCTGGCTGTCACCTACACACGGGGCCAAGGATGGCTGACGGGAGAGAGCATCACCACGCAGCCAACATCTGCCTTGCCTTGCTTGGCCAGCCATTATGGGAGAGCTGGGGCACCCATGGGGGCCGAGATCTCCTCCTGGCGAGGTGCCAGGGATGTGACAGGGATGTAAGTGACCAAGATATGTGGGTGGCGGAGGCACCCCGAGCCCTTTGCCTCACTGGGGCTGTGACACCCAACGGCAGCGGTGCCCATGGTTGTGCCAGTGCTGGGGGGAGGGTGAAGGACAGTCTGGTAGGGTTTCACTGGGACTCAGAGGTCCCCCACCTCCAGGCAAGCTCATCACCTTGAGGGGCATTTGTCTGGGATGGTCGGGGTGGGGAGTCCAGGATGGGCAGAGCTGGAGCTCACCCATGGGTGCTGTGTCCTGGGTTCTGAGCCCGCCTGAGGTGACACAACCCAGGTAGTGGAACCCACCCCAAGACATTCTGTCCTGGGAGGTGGAGCCCACCCCGAGGTGACGTGTCCTGGGTGATGGGAACCACCCCAACATGCCACGAGGAGCTGGTGACAGAGCCCGTTCCAAGGTGACACATCCCAGGCTGAGGCAGGATGAGGATTCCCGGGGCGATGGCCCACGCTGACTGTCACCAGGAGAGGTGTGTGCCAGCCCCCTGCTGCCCTCTGCACTTGCTGCAGGAGGATGCCAGCATGCCAGGGCTTTCCTTGACTCCTCGCCCGCCTCGGCGGTGCTGACGGCACAGCCCGGCATAGCCCTCCCACTCAAACCTGTGACGGCTGCGGGGGCCAAGGGGTCCCCAGGGCGAAGCTGCTGAACGTGGTGGCTGGGCACTGCCCCACCAGAGTCCCTGTGGCCCATTCCTGGTGGCCACGGGGACTCGCCATGGTCACCCAGCCCGGAAGGGATGGCCGGGCTCTGCCCGACATACAAGTGCAGGGAGAAGAAGACTCCTGCGTGGGAGCAGGGACGTGGCAGTGAGCAAGCACCCTCACCCCGAGGGTGCCCAGCCCCGCGGTGGGTGCTGGCCCCACCGGGGGTCCCGTCCGCTCTGGGGAGCTTTGCCAGCCCTGGCCATGGAGCTGCACGAGCGTGGGCGCAGGGCCCTTCCCACTGCCCCGGACTTTGGGAGCGGTGACAGGGCCCCAGCAGCCCCAAGTGTCACCAAACCCTCTGGGTGCTGCGGCCCCGGCAGCGTGTCCTGGTGCTGCAGTGCATGGCAGAGGGGACTGTGCCTCGGCCAGGGACCCCGGAGACTCGTCACCCTCACAGCCAGCCATGGCTGCTGGAGGGGGGATGGGTGTCAGTTTTGCAACCCGGTTCTCCCTCCCTGGAGGGAGACCACAACCCGAAACCTGCTTCGCCATGTCAGGCCAGTGACCCGCCACCACTACCCGCAAGAAAAGAGCAGCTTTACCCCAGAGACCCCCCTCTGTGCCAAGATGGAGGTCAGGATGGTTAACCTGGCCATGCCCACACACGCTGGAGGAGCCACCCCAAAGCCAGCCCTCGCCCCGAGGACTGCACCCCTCCACAAAGCATTGATGAAGATCCCAGGTTCCCACTGGGCTCCTCCTCCCACCTTCTCCTTGCCGAAGCGGGGTTAAATGGGAAGACAAGGCCCAAAAATGGGACACCCCCTGCCCCGAGCCACCTTCTGCACCCCAAAGGAGCCCAGGTCTGAGAGCCCGACTTTGCGCCAAAGGATAAGCAAAATCCTTTGCGCAAACCCCACCGGTCCCCGTGTAGCAGAACGACGGGCAGGAGATGTGCCATGGCTTGTGTATTTTTCCCAGATCTACAGGACTGGGGTGAAATACAGGATCCTCCCCCCCATAAGAAGAAGACACCGAGGGTGAGGGCTCAGCGCACTCCAGCTGCCCCTCGAAGATGGCTCTGGGTCTCCAGACCCCCCAGGCACCTCCCAGCCCCGGAGCCTCCTCGGAGCCGGGGGATCCCGACACAGGGTGCTGGTGACGAGGTGCCCAACGCCATGCCCGGCCCCACAGCGTCACCCAGGCTGCTCCCTCACTGTCTGTTGCAGCTCGGGCCGTGCCAGCCTCTGTGCCAGCCTCAGCACAACCAAGAGCTGGGCTGGTGGTCACCCGTCGTGGTGACAAGCCCCTGATGTCCCACCGGGCCACCAGCCCAGCCTAGGGTGGCACCAGCCACCAGCCATGGACGTAGAGGACATTTCCATGCCCGCCGTCCCCAGACCCAACGTGCAGCCCCGCAGAGGTCACCCCACCGCTGGCGGGGTGCGTCGCCGGCCCCAAAACCCATTGATTTGTGAGAATGGTCCAAGATGCCCTTAAAAGGCCAAAACTCGGCGGGGCCGGGGGTGCCGGGTGCTGGAAGGTGGCAGCTGCGGGTGCCCGCGCGCGAGGCGGCAGCAGCGCAGGGCGGGGGGCCGGTGGCCGGGGGGGCCTGGGCGGCTGCAGGGAGCACAGTGTCCCCTTACACGGCTGTTTCCATACTTAGCCGCCCCCCTCCCAGCATCACGGCCGCCGGAGCCCGGCCAGGCAGAGAACCGGCCCAAATTAACTCAAGGGCAAGCAAGGGTACCGGCGAGGCTGCGCAGCCCCAAGGGACGCCCGGCCGGGGACAGGGTGCTGAGCAGGGCCGGAATGGCCCGGGAAAGGGGGTCCCTGGTCACCCAAAGTGCTGTCTTGCTTGGCAGGTCCTTGGGTGGTGGGGGAGATCCCCTCCCAGAGCAAACAGTCCACCCCCATCCTGCTCTGACTACAGGGTGCCCCAGCACCCCGGCAGTCCCCTCCAAGTCCTCACAGCCCAAAACCGAGCCGCCGCAGCACCCAGGGGTGATACTGACCCCAGGCATTTTGGCAGCAGCACAGCCCCCCACTCCGGCTACAGAGGGGGGACCCCAGCCCGCACTCCCCCACTCAGTCCCTCCTGGCCATGGTCCCACCACCACATTTCCCTCCACATTTTGGGGGGACTCTGCAGCCCTGGCACAGCTATCGGGGAGCCAGGATCGCTGTACCCCTGCCACCCTGTCCTGCTCCTAGCACCCACGCAGTCCTGGGGCGCAGGCTGGGCTCCCCAGGCACCCCAATTCCTCACCTGCACCCCCAGCCCTGTGGGCACGCACACCCCGATGAACACCCCCAGCCCCACGGGTACCTGCAGCCCCGTGGGCACCCACAGCCCTGACGAACACCCCCAGCCCCATGGGCACCCCCCAGCCCGATAGGTGCCTGCAGCCCTGCTCAGTGTGCACCCCCTCATAGACACCAACTGCCCCACGAGCACCCACAGCCCCACGGCACCAGCAACCCCATGGGGACCCGCAACCCCGCGGGGGCACCCGCAGCCCCGTGGGGACCCCCGCAGCCCCGTGGGGACCCCGCAGCCCCTCATGGGGACCCCACAGCCCGGCAGCAGCCGTACCTGCCGTGCCAAGGAGCAGGAGCGAAGCCACGCAGCAGCAGAGCAGGTTGAGGCCCTTCATGGTGGCTGCCAGGAGCTCCCTGCCGCTCGCTGCCTCTATTTATACAGCGGGCGCGGGGCAGGGCAGGCAGGCAGCTGCCGGCACAGATGCTGCCACCGCCGCTCGGTCACTCCCGGGGGGCCCTGGGGATGGGGACGGGGCATGGCGGCAGGGCTGCAGCAGCAGGAAAGGCTCTGGTCAGGGATGCGATGGCATGGGACACCTCCTGGCACGGGGTCCCTGGGGTGGCACTGCCCATGTGGGGTCACCGTCCCTGTCACAGCATCCCACTGTCATGGGGTAGGGGGTTGCCCACGCGCTGCCCCATTTTTTTCAGCCCCTTTTTGGCTGGAGCAGGATTTCGTGGGGGGAGGGTGGTGGACAGCTGAGCTTCACGGCACTGTGGGGTCCCCTATCTGTCCCCAAAGGTGGGAGTCCCCAGGCACCTCACCCCAGGCTGATTTGGGGCCTCCTCAAGCCACCACGGGTCACCAGACGATGCCGTGCACCCCGCAGGCGAGGGGACACATCCCCGCCACCCTGGGGGTGTCCCCATCGTCGCCGGCACCACACCAGCAGCACAGCACAGGGGACACCGGCAGCCAGAGGTGCACGGTCACCAGCTCCTGTCACCCTCACTCGTAGGGGACAGCCACCCGGTGCTGTTCCCAAAGCCTGGCTGTGGCAGAGTGGCCTCTGGGCTCCATCACTGGAGGAGCCACTTTTGGGAAGACCATGACCCAGCTTTTTCTTGGGGAGGGGGCCAAACTGGGAGGAACCAACAGCCACCCCACCCTCTGCCAACCCGGGCTCGCCCCACAAGCACGGGAACAGTGGGAGCCCCCGGCCCCGAGATGGGGGTGGCAGAGAGGGGGCAATGGCAGGGGAGAGCAGACAGGAGCCAGCCCTCAGCCAGGCCCCACGAAGGGCCACGGTGTGGAGGGGGAGAGCGAGAGACCCCTGCCCGTGGGGGATGCTGAGGTGGGTGCCCCATGGGAAACAACGGGTGCCCCCCCGCCCCAAAAAAGAAAACTCCATGGAGAGAGCTGGGTGCACCCTCCGTGAGGCATGCAGCAGGCCAGCAGCCCCACAGAGAGGTGGGTGCCCCCCCCCCGAGCCCTGGGGACAGCCCCATCCTGGGGCACCACGAGTGCCATCCCCAGGGTAGGGGACACAAAGCCTGACCCCAGCTCTCCCAGCTGAGCAGCCTCACTAAAACCAGTCCCAGACCCCCTCCCATCTCAGCCGTGAGCTGAGCCCCGGCGCTCTCATAACACGTGTGGGCAGCACTGGCAGGGCTGAGCCTTTACATACAGCCCAGCTGCTCAGGACGAAACCTCGCCAGGGCCGGCATCCTTCTGCCTTTGCCCCCCGCCCGCGAGTCCCAACACCAGCAGCGCTCCCCTGCCCCGCCCCCAAGCCCCAGGTCCCCTGAGAGGGACCGGTGTCCCGCAGGGGCCAGCTCCATCCCTGTCCCCGTCTCCCCACAAACGTTCACACCAGGACAGAGCTTCTAAAAAACCAAGTACAAACTTTATTTTGTTTCTTTACAAAGGCACGAGCCTCTTTTTTTTTTTTCCACTTTCTTAACAAAATAGAATAGCTTCTCAATCAACACAAAGACCTGAAAATCGTAAAAAAAATACAAAAAAAAAAGGGGGGGGGGGAAAGGAACCAAGAA
>Ga0065711_1002995_pt1 | contig 32005 bp, 14 predicted proteins | sample Hoacrofraction12_FD_59098 | JGI IMG/M metagenome (GOLD analysis project Ga0065711, IMG submission 59098) | Hoatzin crop microbial communities from Cojedes, Venezuela - Epithelial fraction 12 v2 (version 2) | ecosystem: Host-associated > Birds > Digestive system > Esophagus > Crop | place... | reverse complement strand
TTTTTTTTTTTTTTTTTTTTGCAACTCTAATCATTAAAGACAATCAAAATAGATCTTTATTTATCACAGCAAGAAAAAGAAGCAGTAAAAACACAATACAAAAATACCTAGGACTTTTAACCATGCATATAGATGGTTTGAGTAAAAACATACAGCACAAGTTACTGAACATGCATATCCAGTTTGTCTCCAAGAATATAGCCTATCTTTATTACTGTTTTCTGTGTGATTTAAATAAACATGAGTAAAATGTACAGTTTAATAACAATAGAAAGCATGCAATTATTTGGTTATTTATTCTTCAACTTCACAGGCAAAAAAATGGACCAAGTAGTAATAATATCAGGGCATTTCCCCTTCTGTCCATCCATTATATAACACAATTATACCTGCAGGAAGTGAGTAGAAAGGTGGAACAGAAATCAGAGTAACAGGATTCCAGAGATTCTAGGTTTATCTCTAACCTACAACATATGTTCCAAAGGATTTCATAAGCCTAAATAATTCATCAAACCACAGGAACTTTTGACGGAATCTTTTGGTGGCATTACTGGGGCACTTTAGACAATGAACCTAAAACCCCCACATCGGCTCCAAATTTAATCACAGAACGCCAGCCCCACTAAAAAAATTTTCTTCAATAAGTGCCACCAGAATTTCTATACTGTCACTGTTATATGGACAGTAAGAAAGATTTTATGACAAAAAAATGATTAGGAACACTTTTCAGAATTTAATTTGCATAGTGGATTACCATATTGAGATATTTTTAATGTGTAAAGTCTTTCCTACATCACTATATAGGAGAATTTCTCCATGTCATTTCTCCTAACCAATGACAAGATTTTCTTTACAAGACTGTGGCTGTCATTTACCTGGATTTTAGTAAGGCCTGTGACACTGTTCCCCACCGTATCCTCCTGGAGAAACTAGCTGCCCAGGGTTTGGATGGGTGTACCCTTCACTAGATAAAGAACTGGCTGAATGGCCAGGCCAAAAGAGTGGTAGTGAATGGAGTGAAATCCAGCTAGCGGCCGGTCATGAGTGATGATCCCCAGGGCTCAGTTTTGGGGCCAGTTCCGTTTAATATCTTTATCAATGATCTGGATGAGGGGATTGAGTGCTCCCTCAGCAAGTGTGGAGACAACACCAAGTTGGGCAGGAGTGTTGATCTGGTCGAGGGTAGGAAGGATCTGCAGAGGAATCTGGACAGGCTGGATAGATGGACTGAGGCCAACTGTATGAGGTTCAACAAGGCCAAGTGCCAGGTCTTGCGCTTGGGTCACAACAACCCCATGCAACACTACAGGCTTGGGGAAGAGTGGCTGGAAGGCTGCCTGGCAGAAAAGGACCTGGGGGTGTTAGTTGACAGTTGGCTAAACGTGAGCCAGCAGTGTGCCCAGGTGGCCAAGAAGGCCAACGGCATCCTGGCTTGTATCAGGAACAGGGTGGGCAGCAGGAGTAGAGAGGTGATCGTGCCCCTGTACTCGGCACTGGTGAGGCCGCACCTGGAGTACTACGCTCAGTTTTGGGCCTCTCACTGTAAAAACGACACTGAGTTGGTGGAACGTGTCCAGAGAAGGGCAACGAGCTGGTGAAGGGTCTAGAGAAAAAGTCTTATAAAGAGCAGCTGAGGGAACTGGGGTTGTTAAGTCTGGAGAAGAGGAGGCTAAGGGGGGACCTTATAGCTCTCGACAACTACCTGAATGGAGGCTGTGGAAAGGTGGATGTTGGTCTCTTCTCCCAGATAACAACTGATAGAACGAAAGGAAATGGCCTCAGGTTGCATCAGGGGAGGTTTAGATTGGAGATTAGGAAAAATTTCTTTACTGAAAGGGGTGTCAAGCATTGGAACAGGATGCCCAGGGAAGTGGTTGAGTCACCATCCCTCGGCGGTATTCCATGATGTATAGATGTTGCATTTAGGGACACGGTTTAGTGGCAACTTGGCAGTGTTAGGTTAATGGTTGGACTCGATGACCTTAAAGGTCTTTTCCAACATAAACAATTCTGTGATTCTACGGGGCAAAATACTTCTCTGCCCATATTACTTTCACTTCTCACAGGATAAATTATTTGGTGTTAGTATCCATCATTATGTATTTTATAACTAATCCAATTGTCCTCCGCTCTTCTACGATACAAGTAATTTTAGAACTCTCATTTGATTTTAGCATACCTAGTGGTACAAAGAGTGTTCCTTTTATGTTCTGTCTTGATTAGACCCACAGCTTCAGAGCAGTTAGGTCTTTCATCAAGTATTTGCTAAGTGACTGTGATATTAAAGGACTTCAGTTATGAAAAGTTTATAAAATGTTACCACAGAGGTGGATTAGCTGTAATCCAAAAGGGAAATATTTGAGTCTAGATTACATGATTACAATTCTTGTCCCACTACAAACATATAACCTGTTAAATCTACTCTTTCACTTTTCTTCATTTAATTTGTTTTATACTACTTTTTAAAATTATCTGTAAATAAAAGGCATACATATAGCAACAGCAAGACACCACGGAAAATTCTCTTCCTCTTAGTATTAGGAATCATGTAACCCTGGGAACCATGTTCAGGGAACAGTTGAACTGGAAAGCTGGAATAACATACAGCTGCCCAGCAATCTGTCTGAGACAAGGTAACATCAGGTTCACAACACATTAAAACTCAGAGTGTGGCTATCATTCATAGAAGGTTACATTTGAATTCTACATAAGAAAAGAGCTTGCTTATTTGGCAATATTGTTATTATAAATTTGCTCACCAGTACTAACTGAATATTTAATGGACTACCTTGGGAGGGCTTTTTTATTTCTAGATGTTGAAATCTTGGGAAAATATCTCTAGGCTGGAATGATATACAAGTAGGGAGCTATAGCTTATAAGGAAGATTTGTGGTTTTCCAAAGTTGTTTTGTGTTGATTGCAAGACAAGAAAAAGCCTTTCCTGCTCCTTGATTTATTCTCAAAGTGTATTCTTTAAAAACAAAAGTCCATTTCGAGAATTTTCATTTCTTACAAAAATGTGCATAAGGAAGGATACTAATAAAGCTATCTATTACATAGCTTATGAAAATATTTTTAATCAATAGGTATTTTTCAGAAGCTAACTGAAGTAAAGTATTAATGCTTTTTTTAACTGTAGCCAATATTTCTTAAAGGGAGCATGTCTTAACACCATGGAGTGAGGAAGCAGCTTCAGAATGAACATATAAAATAATCCAGTGTTTGAGGGGAACTGGGATTAGTAAACAACAGATTACAGAATACGTGAAAAAAAACATAACTCACACTATTTCCTGAAATTGAAAAAATTCACTCCTAAAAATCAAGAACAACTAAATAATTGCAGTAACAGATTACTGTGTTTCTCACCTCTATGCTCGACAGCCCTAACAATGCAGTTGCAACTCGAACACTACTGCTCTGCAGAGTCCCCGTGATCTTTCTTCTTTCATATTCAATAGTTGACATCTGCTGTTGTGCAGCAATGGCCAGAGCCCTCTCTCTTGACTCATTGACCAATGGAATCCTCAATTTTTCTTCAAGAATCTGAGCAAGGCCACATTTCAAATATAAAACTGGCTTTACTGCACTTGGACCTGTTAAATAAAAAAAAGAAACAAAACCCCCACATTTGTCCGCTGCTAGTGTAACTGCATAGAGTATTTAAAAACCCTAATCTCCATCAAAAAGTCAGAATACAAAATTCCTTTGACGCTTAGTTACATGTTATTACTCTAGCATATGCTATTTACTCCAGTAATACATTTTTATTTTTAATCATAATGGGAAAATAAAGGTTAACACAGCCTGATATCCAAACCAAAGGTTGCTTTTGATAGCTCATAAAAAACTCAAGACCTTAGTGTTCTTACTATTATGATGGTAATGAAAGTTCAAAAAATTCTTTCTGCTTCATACACAATACAGCCTCTCTTTTATCCCTCTAGATGATGTTGCATCCCCTCTAAAAGAAGCCACCAGCAATTTTTTCAAATAAATAGCTACACTGTTTCTGAAATAGGACTGACAGCAGTTTATCACTGGCTGTTTGAAGACAAAAGTATCAGATTGCCTGTCAAATCACAAGACTGTATACAAAACTCATATGTTTTAAAACTAGAAAAATTCTAGGTAAAGATGACTTGTCCTGGCTCACCTGTCTACAACCTTTATTCTAAAATAGAAAAGATAGCTAATAACCAGTTGCTGCTCTGAAGACAGCAGACTGAACATTGTAAGAAATATCTGACAGTCACACTAAGACCCTTCTTACACTTCTCTATAAGCAACTTCTTTTACCAGATGTATTTAATTAATTTTAACAAAAATGCATGGGAATTAAAGAATATTTGCAAAGGAGAATTAAGTGTTAGAGGCCAGGTTGGATGGGGCTTTGAGAAACCTGGTCCCTGCCCATGGCAGGGGCGTTGGACCTAGGTCATCTTCAAGGTCCCTTTGAACCCAAACCATTCTATGATTCTACTATTTGCTCTATTTTACTCTTCTCCTTTCTATTCTCTTTACCTTCTAATGTACTGCTAACATGCAAAACATTTGGACTATCCATTGGGAGCAATCTTGAAGGCAAAGGTATATCACCTGCTCCCTCTACCAGGTATATGAATTCTCCAATCTGAAACACAAGAACATACACATCCACACAATTCAGAAAGCTACTCATGCAAAAGAGAAGGTGAAATATTAAAATTAAAACAAAGATATCCTAGTAATATGTAAGATCTGACTTGTGAAATAATTTACCTGTTCAGGAGACCTATTATTCTAAAACTTTCTTTAAATAAAAGAAAATTATCATTTCAAACACTGCTATGATAATAAAGTACCTTTAATTGAGAATATTAAATCTGAAAAGTCAAGAAATTTCAGTTGAATCCTTTCCAACTCCTCATATAATTTAACTGAATGATACCCTGACCCATAAATACAGAAGAAAAAAAAGGTGCAAATGAAAGATAGAAAAGTATTTTAAAAAAAAATAAAACTCACTAAAAGTATTCCAAATTATAAAGGCCACAATGAGAACATCCCATAACTAAAAGATATCCAAATTAGGTACCTATTTATCTATCTGAACTAGGCAGGAGATTTAACAGATATATTCCTGTTGCTTTGGTAAGTTCTTTTTGTTCACCACAAACTTTTTTTGGACTACTTTACCTTCTCCTGTTTGCAAGGTAAAGGATCAAACACTGCTGCCACAACTGATATAATTTGCACAGAAGGTCATCTCTTTATTTCCATAAAGCACATTCTGTAAAACTCTACCCTAAAAACGTCTATTCTGTCTTTTATTCTTCATTCTATATATGAAGGTAATAATTTATTTACATCATTTAGTGCATCTGCCAACCAATGCAATGTTTTTCCTTTAATATTGGTCACTAACATAAGACAAGCCTGCTTTTTATTTTACCTTTATTCATAGTTGCGTCAGATCTTTATGTTAAGGCTGAAAACATTGCAATTATGTTTCTGACCTAGCAGAAGGAAAGCTATTCAACTTTGATGGCATTTTCTCCCTTTCCTTGGTTCAAGAGTTCAGACAAATCTTCCCTGAGAAGGATTAAAAGAAACTTACAGCAAAATTGGTTTCCCACACACAAACTAATAGCCACTCCTGGGAACCAATTTAAACAGAAATTATTCCTGTTTGACGCAGTATTTTGGCTCCATAAGGACCGTTAACAAGCTCACAGCACATACAACTAATTTCATGAAGGTACTGGTTGCTAGGATGCCATTCTACTACCATTTACTTTTCTTGTCATTGTTGATATCAATATGCTTACAGGTAGGAACAAACTTTCCCACTTCCCTCCTTGCTTTGAAAAATTCTTGCTTTTTGATCTCCATAGAATGCAAACTTGTTTTCTTTCTGCTGAAGATTTTTCCTGATGCTTTGGAACAGAATAGCTATTTTCCTGTATTCTGAGAGTTTAGCTAGTATCCCCATGGTTTTAATGCTTTATATTTCCATTTTCCATCAGCTGAAAACAAGATAGTATCAACATTTTGTAGGGCTTACTGTTAACAAAAATAGTTAATAAAATAGCTGTTGAACTACTATTAGCTATTTATCTAATCCCATTCCTGACTGATATTTCAAAAGAATATATAGCTTCTAGGAATTTGCAGCACTCCTTGCAAGTCAGTAATTAAGAACAACAGCTAGGAAAGTGTTCTCATAATAAACCACGTAATTTTACCTCAGACATTTATCTATGAAAGTCTGGGCTGCCATTCTTAAACTATGACTTAATAAATTATTATATTTAAAATCACAGATTGTTCACATTTAAATTAGCTCCCAGAAACAAAGATATAGAGAAAATGCAACCATACTAACTATAACCTAGTTATGTTAACCAATATAAAATTTCTTCTCTGAAAAGATCTACACAAAAACTTTGAAGAATGTCATTTTCAGTTTTTCTTAAGAAACAAAGAAATATTGAAACAAATCCTTGAGAAATATTATAAACAATTTCTGCTGTCATTTCAAAGCTTAGCAAAGTTAACATACAGATTGTTTCAAAACAACTGAAGTACATACTTGAGCAGGCCACCTAATTTGAATCAGTGTATCTTCTTGGTTTTATTACAGATATGTAGTTGATGCAATAACAGATAGGATTTCTAGTCAGATTCAAGACTAACTAGTGATTTGAATCTCAATACCTTCTTCATTGATTGTTATGGAGAAGCAGTCTTACCTTGATTACTATTCTGATTCATTTGTCAAAAAGGGAAGGAAAGTTAGGCAGAAAGAAATTACAGAAACACTAAATTAAATTATATATTAGATTATATACAGCACGACTCCATATCTGAATGATACAAGCCTCATCATTGTACAAAGCCATGTGATCATCAGACATCATGGTAGCTACAATTGTTTGGCAATTAGAAACTGGTATAATTGAAATATTACGGCTATATACACAATATTTAAGCAAGCCAATTTCTTCCTGTGCCTTTACTGCACAGCTGTAAAATCATGCTAGCTATCTTGCAGTTTCCTCTTTCCCTAGGAGATTTACCACATTATCTTAAAAATTATATAATTATTTGGATGGGATTTAATTTTACTAACCTGAGATGCTACATAACAAAAAATTTTGCACTTGCAGCAGCCTTTAAATGAATCCCACCTACTCTGCTAAGCTGAAAGGACCAGGTGTTCCAGAAACAGTTACCACATAGGACATAACACTGGTTTCTTTGAGCCATTAACGCTTCCTACTATGATAAGGTCAACTAGTTCTTTATCAAGAATAGTGACTAGAAGTTAGGTGTCTAAATTTAGGTGTTACTACTTCACCACTGGAGGCACCACTGCGGCTGTCAGAAATGTTCTTTTCCCTTTCCACCTGAAGTTAACAGTCCCATACTTCTGACCACATCTCTTCTATTTGCTTTCCTCCCATTAACATGTCTTGAATTCCTTTCTCTTCACTACATTATTAAGTTTTCAGGCTCTATACCTAACGTGGCATGAGTCTCCTCTTCTCAGCCTGGGTATATATTTCTGCTTCTAATAAACAATCAGGGAGAATGCCAATAGCAGAGATTTGACGAAAGTATAAAATCATAGCAAGTAAAAGATCCTTCTCAGATTTGCTAACAGAAACCAGTAGGTTAGGGTCTTCCTTGTCTAGAGACTGCAACCAGACATTACATGGAATAAAAACTGATGGACTTAACTTTCATGAGTTTGTCTCACTTCTTTTGAACTAGTTAACAGTTTCAGTATCCGAAGTGTCCTACGACAGTTGAGTTATCATAGAATCATAGAATCACAGGTTGGAAAAGACCTCTAAGATCATCAATCCCAACCGTCAACCCAACACCACTATGCCTGGTAAACCATGTCCCAAAATGCCGCATCTACACGTTTTATGAACACCTCCAGGGATGGTGACTCAACCACCTCCCTGGGTAGCCTATTCCAATGCCTGACCACTCTCAGTAAAGAAATTTTTCCTAATCTCCACTCTAAACTTCCCCGACGCAACTTGAGGCCATTGCTTCTTGTTCTATCCCTAATTACCTGGGAGAAGAGACCACAACCTCCTTTCAGGTAGTTGTAGAAAGTAATAAGGTCTCCCCTCAGCCTCCTCTTCTCCAGACTTAACAACCCCAGTTCCTTCAGTCGCTCCTTATAAGACTTGTTCTCTAGACCCTTCACCAGCTTCGTTGCCCTTCTCTGGACACGGTCCACCAACTCAATGTCGTTTTTACAGTGAGAGGCACAGTACTCAAGGTGCGGCCTCACCAGTGCCGAGTACAGGGGCACGATCACCTCCCTACTCCTGCTGGCCACACTATTCCTGATACAAGCCAGGATGTCGTTGGCCTTCCTGCCCACCTGGGCACACTGCTGGCTCATGTTCACCCCAAGCTCCTTTTCCGCCAGGCAGCTTTCCAGCCACGCCTCCCCAAGCCTGTAGTGTTGCATGGGGTTGTTGTGACCCAAGTGCAGGACCTGGCACTTGGCCTTGTTGGATCTCACACAGCTGACCTCAGTCCATCGATCCAGTCTGTCCAGATCCCTCTGCAGAGCCTTCCTGCCCTCAAGCAGCTTGGTGTCATCTGCAAACTTACTGAGGGAGCACTCAATTCCTTCATCCAGATCATTGATAAAGATTTTAAACAAGACCGACCCAAAACTGAGCCCTGGGGAACACCACCCATGACCAGCCGCCAGCTGGATTTAACTCCATTCACCACCACTCTCTGGGCTCGGCCATTCAGCCAGTTCTTTATCTAGTGAAGAGTACACCCATCCAAACCATGAGCAGCTACTTTCTCCAGGAGGATACTGTGGGGAACAGTGTCAAAGGCCTTACTAAAGTCCAGGCCGACAACATCCACAGCCTTTCCCTCGTCCGCTAGGCAGGTCAGCTGGTCACAGAAGGAGATCAGGTTGGTCAAGCAGGACCTGCCTTTCCTGAACCCATGCTGGCTGGGCCTGATCCCCTGGTTTTCCTTCACTTGCCCAGTGAGTGCACTCAGGACGAATCACTCCATACCCTTCCCTGGCACTAAGGCCAAGCTGACAGGCCTGTAGTTCCCAGGATCCTCTTTCCGGCCCATCTTGTAGATAGGTGTTACACTGGTGATCCTCCAGTCGTCTGGGACCTCCCCTGTTAGCCAGGACTGCTGATAGATGGTGGACAGTGTCTTGGCCAGCTGCTCTGCCAGCTCCCTCAGCACTCATGAGTAGATCCCATCTGGCCCCATAAACTTTCGAGTGTCCAGGTGGAGTAGCAGGTCGTTAACTGCTTCCTCTTGGATTATGGGAGGTTTATTCTGCTCTCCATCCCTGTCTTCCAGCACTGTTGGCTGACTACCCCGGGGATAACCAGTCTGACTATTAAAGACTGAGGCGAAGAAGGCATTAAGTACCTCAGCCTTTTCCTCATCCTTGTTGGCAATATCACCCCTTGCATCCAATAAGGTATGGAGACTCTCCTTCACGCTTTTTTAGTTGTTTATGTATTTGTAAAAACATTTTTTGTTGTCCCTTGCAACAGTGGCCAGCCTGAGTTCTAGCTGGACTTTTGCCTTTCAAATACTCTCTGCATGACCTAACAAGACCCTTGTACTCCTCTTGAGTCATCTGCCCTTTCTTCCATAAGTGGTAGACCCTCCTTTTTTTCCCCAAGTCCCAGCAAGTGCTCCCTATTCAGCCATGCCGGTCGTTTTTCCTGCCGGTTCGTCTTGTGGCACATGGGGATAGCCTGCTCCTGTGCCTTTAAGACTTCCTCCTTGAAGAATTTCCAGACTTCCTGGGCCCCTTTGCCCTTCAGGACTCGATCTCCCAGGGGACCCTCTCAACCAGTGTCCTGAACAGGCCAAAGGCTGCCTTCCGAAAGAGTTACGTAAGTTAAACATTGTGTACGGAAAAGTACTTCATTTGGTTCAGTTTGTATATCCTGCCACAGCTGCTTTATTAGCTTTCTGCAAACCATCCATAATCTTAAGTACACGTCATGTCCCTTAACAATCTATTAATTACAGAAAATTATTTTTTTAAGTATCTATTTCCACAAAGAAACTGTTACTTCCTTCTGATCATTCTTATTTCTCTTGGTTTTTCCCCCCTATTCCTATTATCTTGCTTGCTGGAGAACTGCATACAACATTCAAGCTGGGTACACCACAGCTCTTTAGAAAAGTATGCTGAGGTTTCACATTTTGATGTCTATTTCTCCCTAAATAATTTTTATTTTCAAATGATGCTTAGTACTGGATTGACTTTTCATTGAAACCTCCACAAAGATCACTATCCTCTGACATGGGGACATCCATACATCCTCTTTGTGGGTGGTTCCCTGGTGTGAATAAGGAAAGGCTATGGCATGAGCTCACTGTCTCACATTGACAGAATATCCCTTTTCTATCTCTCTGCTAATTATCAAGAAAATTAAGTGAACTGTACATTCTTTCTTCCAGCCGTATGGCTTGCTGTCTTAAACAACGGCCAGTGATTTCAGATATTGAACTGGGTCAGATAGACAGGCTTGGGCATTATTGCATTAGTCTTTTTTTCCTTTAAAAGCAAGGAAAAAATTAAGTTGGTCAGGTAGCATAGCCAAAGTCCTGGTTAAACAATAAAACCAAACACCAAATACAGTAACACTAGCAGGAGTCTCTTGTTCTACAGTAATGAAAAATACGGAAGCCGAGAACATGAAGGAGAAAAAGAATAAGTCATTTAGTTTTGGATGTATTGTTAAAAATCATGAAAACGTGGCAGTAAGAATGGCAGATACATATAATTGAACAGAGGGAAAGCAGAAACACACAGGTAGTACTACGAAAGCAAGAAGCAGAATGCGAGCCTTGAGATCAACCACATGTACAAGATTAGAAAAACAACAGGGTGTTGAAAAACATTGACAGCGAGAGACAAAACACAGCAGAGAGGTTTAAGAGGTGAAAAGACAGACTGCAGAAATAAGAAGATTGTGACCACTGAGATAAAGCATTACAAGATATCAAAGAAGCTGGAGTGCAAATTTTAAGCTCTGAAAGTTCATAAAAAACAGGTCTTGATAATTTGATGAAATCAAATTCAATTAAGTATATCTGGCAAATGCCAGACTACATGAGTCAAGAGGCACTGAAAGGCAACGGAGTCAGTATTCATGTGCAACCTGTTCAAAAGTTTTACCTGCCTTGGTGACACAGACTGAATGGAATTTGGATTGGCAGAAAGAAAATAAAAAAAGAGAGAGCAAGGAAAATAATCATTATGCTACTTTGACAGCATATCCTAGATACAACGATAAGTACAGGAAGAAGTATAGTACAGTGAAGACTTTATCCTTCCCCTGACCATGCCGCATCCAAAAGCATTTGTCATGATATAAGAGCAAGAATAATTACTTAAATTCCGTATTTGTTTTGAAGCTGAGTTGCCTCGCAAAGCCACCAAAGCAACATTCTTTGCAGTATTACTTTTATTTGCAATGATTTTACAGTGAAAAGTAAGTTGCAGCATTTTATATAATTCTAACTACCTGGAGACAAACAGCCGGTAAACTTTGGTTTAAATTTCTTAGCTGAAACCTGTAATCCTGTGCAAACCTCTGACCAACTTCTTAAGCAACATCTTCCTCCAAGAATTGTAGGATTATTGTACTTTAACCAAAAAAATCAGAGAAAATATTTACATTTCCAAAAGTTAGCACATAGATCACATTCTTTATAATTGCATATGCATACAAAAACATTACCTTAAAATATGTACATAACCAATTTGTATACTCATTTGCCCTATTCATACATAATTGGAAAACACATCTGAAAGTTTTACATAAAATATCCTGATTCTTAACTGACTAGGGTATCACATGAAAACCACTCACAGAGCATACTTTCTATTCTTACCTGTTTATTAGCCAGAATGACAGTGCAGTAACGTTTTTCCAGGCTAAAGGGAAGGAAGTGCATATCTAAGCCTGCAGAACTTCTCCCTTCCAAGAACAGTTTTTCCACTGGACTGAAGAACTCATGCAGGAAGTCAGCTGTTAAAATAAGTTTAAGTTGATGTTCAGATACAACAGCATGGGTTGTAAAATAATGTAGCTGCCTGAGTTTAAACAAAAGGATACTGCATACAGCCTCCCGTAGTAATCAGTATTTATAAGGCACACTTGTGTAACTGTGCTGCCGTATTGCACGCTGAATGGATCCGACTACTTTCTCACTGTGTTTTTTTTATCTGCTAAGCATATTTTGATACTGCAGATTACTTTAGAACTAGACTTTCACTCAAGCTTCACTGACTAGCTTTCCAGGAAGTTCAGCAGACTTAAGAATAGAAGTGAAAGTGAAGGCAACAGAAATGAGTGAAGATCATGTAAGAAACCTATGCCAAACTCTGGCCAATTAAATAGAACTGGTTTATCTATCAAACCCACTAAGAATCAAGCTGAAGAAAGGCATAGCCACCACTCATCTTTTCTTGCCACAGTCCAAGTTTTTTTCCAAACAATAAAAATACGTATTTCCCAATATTCATGCTTTAACCAAAAGTTAAATTTGATACACATTTGAAGTTTCTAAACCCTACACAAATAATGATACAAAAAACCACAAAAAACGATACCAGAAAAACCCAACAGGACTGAAGTCCCATTTTCAGCCTTCGATCAAATAGGGTAAGGCAGCCCTAACAGCAACCAGTTTTTGACTAAATAAGGCACTAACTCCCTAACTTGTCTCCTGTTCAAGTGTTCCTCATTCCAAGTATGTCTAACTGCAGAGCAGACTGAATTATTCTTGTGACAGCCCTCCCTCCTCACTCTCCCGATTCCGTGAACTAAAAACAATCACCAAAGAATTCACATTTAATAATTTTTTTTTTTTTTTTACAGTTTTCTTCCTTTTCATTGTGGGTTCTCCAAGAGAACAAAATGTTCCTAATTCCTATTCTCTCCACTTAAGACTCTTGACCACTAATAGTATGTGTTCTCTCAGGTCAGAGGGTAAAACACATACGGAAGACTCCTACTTAGGTTTTGTTTGCCGTGTTATTGAGAGAACGAAGGGGAATTATTCTGAAAGAAGCAGTGCATTTCTACAAGAAATTAAAATATAATTTTGTTTCCAAAGACCTGAGATGCCATCAAAAATGTCTCTGTAGCTCCAATGTGATTGAAGCCATAAAAACCTTTGTAAGATATTCACAAATTGGTACAATAGTTGTACCCCACTTCATTACTTAAGGTACATACTTATTGTTTTTATGAACTGTGTATTAGTTGGTTGTTAATCTCATCTCAGAATACAATACAAGATAATCAGTATATCTTGAAGGGCTAGATTATTCAGATTACAAATCTGATTTCCTTATGCCCTCATGGAAGCAGAACAATATTTTCCAAGAGGACAAAATTAATTTCATTCCCGTTAATTTCATTTCCTACAAATTTTGCTCAAGCGGACTTTCAACAGTCTCAGAAAAGGCTGTAGCTCTAGATTCCTATGTTTTAACAGAACGGTTGACCGACATTTCATAGGAAATACGAGGAACAAATGCACAATCCCTGCTGATGAGTATTTTCAAAAATAAATTGGGTAAGCTGCAAAGGCTCCACATCAGATTCCCATGAAGCCAGTCCACAGGAACTTACAATAAGAAAAATAGACTTCTTTTTTTTTTAAATGGTAAAATCATTAGGACTACAATGTAGCCTTAGAAATCACTTCATTAAATCAAACATATCAGAAGATAAACTCTCCTATAAATAATAGCTACTGAGCATACCCATAAATAATAATTACTTAAGGTACTTTCAATGTCAAAATCTTGCTTATGTAGATAGTCTAATTTCTACTGTAGTGGCACAAGAAGTATTATACAGCGGTACTCACAGCAATTTAGTTTGTTCTCTTCATTTGGATCTTCAGGCAGTGCACCATTTGTAAAATTTAACATGTTATTTTCAGAACTAAAAGGAAAAATAAAAATGAAAGCAATAATCTAAAGCTGGACATTATTAAAAGACAGCTTCATTCAATTTTTTATGAATAAATACTGGTAAAGCAAATGTTTTCAGGAAAACAAAAACCCAAAAGCAAACCACATTTTGGAACCATCTACCTATCAATAATGTCAAATATCACCTCTTCCGCTTAAGTTAGTAGTCCAATTTACAACAGAGACAGAACATGCTCCCTTCAGTTAACCAGTGCAATATCTCTGCAGCACTCCTATAAGAAAAATTCCATGTTAAAAAAAAATACAGTTATATTTTGCCAGTCAAAAGTACTCCTGCCCAATAACACTTTTGGAGGAGTTCAGCCTCAGTTCTTCTCTTTATCATTTCAATATCCTGTGGGAGTAGGCAAAGAATTGTTCCCTGGTACATCATGAAGTGGCAAGGCCTTGCATTCCTCTGATCTTCTCAGTTATTTTCCATTCAGTCTTTCCAATTTTCCCCCCAAAAACTACTCTATAGAAATACACCTAAACATCTGCAAACCAAACTCAGTTTAGACACATTGTGCTCACTTTAGGACTTGCATTCATAGACCTTGTGGACACGTCTTTAGGCTGTTGCTTCTTACAGAAACTGGTTTGCAAAAGTAACAGTCTTCCTTTGCCCCTTATCAGAACACACTTCAGAGACTAGATCTCCTCTTACCTAAATTTTTTTTAAGCCCAAATTTTTTTTTCTAGCCCTCTCCACCTTCTTTCTAGCTCAACAGTCTCCTCTTTTTAAAGACTAGAGAAGCATTCTGTTTTATTCATGTTAACTTCATTACCTTATCCAAGTACCATCCTGAGAGCTAACTGAATCTATTCCCTTTTATCTGCCTACCTAGGGGTCAAAGTACCTCAACGCAACATCAACTTTCAGAAACAATAAAAATAAGACATTTAAAGTTAGAATTTTTTTAAACATTAACTGTAATTCCAGGCTATATACTTGTATGTTCTAAAATACTAGATTTTGTGTGTGTGTGTGATGCACACTTATAGGCAAACATTTTACATCTATTAGCTTAATCAGAAAACATACCAGCAGGTCATATATGAATAAATGAAAACTATCTAGTAAATGAACATTCTAGTCTATGGCTTTGGCTCACTGGAAACCTTGGATATACCACTAGTCACTATTCCAAAGTTAGAATTCATGGTACAAACTCTACTCAATTTAAGCTCTGTTTCCGACACTATCAGGAAAGGAACTCTGTCCAGTGAAGGGGAAATTCAAATTTTAACTGCTCAGCAATGGTAACTCAGAACCAAGGAACAATCTAGCATGGAGGACAAGAAGGCCCAGCTGGCTGAAAGCAGGAATGCCAAAGGCAGAACGATGCCCTGTGAGGTGGTGAAGTTTCCCTTGCTGAAGAGATAAGAAACGACAGAGCATCATCATGTAGCAAACAGTCATGGAATGCAAGTGCTCAGGAGTCACTTTTGGTAAATAGACCTGGTGCTGGGGGATGAACCAAACACCCAGTTAAGGCGTCTGATGCCATTACTCACAGGCCTGGTGTTGGTGCAAGCATCTACAAGGAGTCAGCTCACGTTGCATATTTGCGGACTCCTTGTAGAACTGCTTATGGTGGCAGGTCTCTGCTCAATGCATTTGCTTATTAAATATCTTTATATTTAAGCACAAACGTGTGTTTGACTCAAGGGGTGCAATGACAATTCTCCAACACCAGTTCAACAAATGTCAAATAAAGCTAACAAATCCCTTTTTTGTTTCTTTGCTTAGGCCAGGAGAAATACAAGAAACTCAACTTCTGTGCAGAGCTCCACTGATTTCAGCAGAAGTCTGTCTTTAAGCAGGGGCGACACTACCAAATCCTAAAGAAGGTTCAGGCCTTAATTGCTTTCATTTCCTGAAATACAACATTGTTGAAGTGTTATCTCCTTCCCATTTTTCCAATTAAAATGTTACTGGTTCTATTTCTGCTGTTGTTGTTAATTGTTCAGTGCAACTGCAATTTTCTGGCCTCAGAGACATTAATATTTCATGACACAAATTTGAAAATTTTACCTGTGTGGAATATTACTTTAAATGTACTCTATTGTGGCTGTAATTAATTATCTCTATTTTCCCTTCTTTGTCCACTTAATAAATTGTGTTTTTACAAAAAATGATGACGTATACATTGGACATTATAGTGGGTTGTTTTGGCATCCTCTTCCCTGCTATTCACATTTATAACTCACAAGGGAAAGAGAAATGTTTTAATCTATAATTTATTATAAATATATAACAAATTCAAAGACAGCTTCCTGATGTTTTCCTTATAATTTTTAAACAAAAATCCAATTTTGTATATTCAAGCTTATAAAAAACATGCAAGTTTGTATTTATTTATTTAAACTTTTTACATCAGACAGCCACATTGTAATAGTAAAAAACACATCACAACACATCTTAATATAAAACTGGAGTGACTTTATATAATGTTATCTAACGTAACCAAATCCTAGGACAGCAATATTTTTAAGAAATTTAATAGGAAATCTGCTACTTTTGTTATTTGAGGCAAGATATTCTTTTTTTTAACAAATGAAACCAGTAAAGCTAAATAAAAGATGGATTTTACACCAACCCTAATAAAAGTTAATAGTGATCAAAACTCAATCCAGTAAGTGCAAGATCCAGATTTAAGTCATCAGAAAAAAAAAATCCCATTGGAATCCTACAAATCTGTATATCAGATATTCATGAACTGCAACAAATCAATAGTACAGAAATCATTTAAAACTTGTGAGCATGATTTTTTCTTAGAGGAAACAGAGCACAATTATTTAAGAAAAAGTGCAACACAGACAGTGGAACATTGGCATATTCCATGGCTAAAAGCAGTGGGCTGATGTTGCCACTATCTCTACCTGGTGTAAACCACTTCTCTTGCTTACAGTGCTGATTTCCAAACAGACTGAATTTGACATCTTACATTTGCCATTCTCAAAAACTTTGTCTTTTGAATATTGGAGTGGAAATTAACTATCTAAAATAGGTTTTCTCTAAAATAATCCTTAAAATTTTTTTCTTTTTCTCTTCACAAGTATCATTATACAAGAAAAAAACACTTGAAATTTTCTTTTCTACACACGGTTTGCAACATTTCTGCTCACAGAATAAATATATGCTTGGACACAATTTTCCATGATTTTCTGTACAAAGACTAATTTTACTCTTGAGTCTATGAGTAAGTATTGGGAATTCATACCACACAGTGAGGAATTAGGGATGTAAAATCCTCATGTAAATATGTAGTTCATGATCTTACTAGGAGGCATCAAATCTCATAAGAGAAGCTCTTCAAGCAAGTGCTACTAAAAATAATTCTCTTCTTGTTTCAGTTAATTTAGTTCACATGCAAGGTTAATTTCCACAAGGATACAGCCCTGAAAAGGGGGGATGAGAAAGTCCAGGAACAACAAAGCTTGTCCCTTCGTACCTCTTTTACACCAAGGCTACAGAAATGTTCTATATTCACTAACAGTGCAGTTAATCATTTTCAAGGAACCTAATGCAATCATGGGTTTGTCTGAGAAATGAGTAAAGGGGATGAACCTTAACCTAAACACCTTAAGTCTGTTCACGACAATATTGCTTTTCAAGTGTATTTGAAAAGAACTTGAAAAAACAACTTAAAACAAAATCTGTGCTTATTCTCATTCTCCCAAAGCAAACTGTGCTTCTTACCATCATATTTCCTTGATACTACTTTATAGTTTTTTCTATCCTTCTTCACAAATAATTTCTACCAGTGTTGACAGGAGTTAAGAATGTGGAGTTACATTTATAGAAGGAGAGTTTTGTTTAATTTACAACAAGCACAGAGCTCACAGATGCTGAAAACTATAACTGTAATGTATCTCAAAAAAATAGTGCAAGTAGAGTTTCATCTCTAGACTCAGGTCTAATATTATCCACACATAAAAATCATTCTCCCCCAGCAGTAAAATTTGATGAACCAGCTTATAGCAAACAATTATTACGTATTGTATTTGATAGCTATTGGGTCTCTCTTAAAATAAATAGTTAATCTTGCTGGGCTAAGAAAAAATCACATCCTTAAATAAATGGACTTGTAAAATTCCTAGAATATGTTACCCTGGAGATTCATTTTAATACCTATACTTAAAGGCCATTTTTCAGAAGGAAAATGATCTCTGAGGTATGTGAGTACAGCATACTATTTATTCTGTACTTACAAATAAGTATCTCACATAAAAATACAAAAATGGAAATTTTATAGAAAATGTCATCTCTTTCAATGCTTTATCTTTTAATCAGAATGCCAAGTCATGATTGCAAAAACAGAAACTACAGCAAAAGAATCACTGTAAAAATTATAAATTGCTCAAAAGTTGCATGAAAAAAATTTTAACATAATAAGCATATTACATGGAAATACATTACATATTGAGAATGTACAGAATACAACATATTTCTTCACTGGGGTGAACTGTACATTGAACAAGTCCTATTTTCATAGTTGAATGACAGAGAAACTCATTGCATTGGTTTGACATGCTGTTATATGTCTCTCTCTGTAAATTTATTCTCATCCCAATGAACAAAGCACCTGCAGATAAGCAAAGGGAAAGGGAAAAAAAACTGTGTTGTGAAGACACGTACACTGTGTCTCATTCTTCTATAACAAAAAGAAAAAGCATCTCACAACAATAAAAACAAAAGGAATACAATTAAGATCAGGAAGGTATAAGAAGCACGGTTATACGCTTAGTCTGGTTCAGTACATCCCCTTTCAATGTACAGAGAAATAAGGAAATGGATTAGGCAGAATAGCTTCCGGCTGCCATAAAATAAGTCTACATAGACAATTTATGTCACCTGGGTCAGGGCGTTCCCCGGTATCAATACAGGCTGGGGGATGAATGGCTTGAGAGCAGCCCTGCCAAGAAGAACTTGGGGATACTGGTGGATGAAAAATTAGGTATGAGCCAGCAATGTGTGCTTGCAGCGCGGAAGGCCAACCATAACCTGGGCTGCATCAAAAGCAGCGTGGCCAGCAGCGCAACGAAGGTGATTCTGCTCCTATACTCCGCTCTGGGGAGACCCCACCTGGAGTCCTGCATCCAGCTCTGGGGTCCCTAGCACAGGAGTGACATGGACCTGTTGGAGCAGGTCCAGAGGAGGGCCACAAAGGTGACCAGAGAGCTGGAGTACCTCTCCAATGAGGAAAGACTGAGAGAGTTTGAGTCATTCAGCCTAGAGAAGAGAAGGTCTGGGGAGACTTTATAGCAGTCTTCCAATACTTAAAGGAGGCCTACAAGAAACATGGAGAGGGACTTTTTACAAGGGCGTGTCATGACAGGACAAGAGGTAATGGCTTTAAACTGAAAGAGGGTAGTTTTGGATTAGATATAAGGAAGAAATTCTGTGCTATGAGGGTGGTGAGGCACTGGAGCAGGTTGCCCAGGGAAGCTGTGGATGCCCCCTCCCTGGACGTGTTCAAGGCCAGGCTGGATGGGGATTTGAGCAACCTGATCGAGTGGAACATGTTCCTGCCCATGGCAGGGGGGTTGAAACTAAGTGATCTTTAAAGGTTTCTTCCAATCCAAACAATTATATGATTCTACGGTATTAAGCCCACCGTAGCTTCCTGTCATGCCTTACGCACCAATCGTTCTTCTCCATATTAACACACATGAACACTGTATGAAAAATATCACTGCTGAAGAACCCAAGACAAGCTCCAGCATCAAGGTTCTGCATGTGCTGTGTAGACACAATGGCAAAGGACCAGCAGTGTGCTTGTGAGATTAAGCACATTATATCATACTGTGGATCAGGCTTCTAAGTCTGATAGCTCAAGGTATTAGAAGTGACTCAGTTTAACAGGGGGAATAGTGATGAAGTAACTTCACAGACTGCCTCTCACTTGTATTGGTTTTTTTGCAAACACACCTTGTCCCTTCTGAAGCCAGGTTATTTTACCACGCATTAAATGAACAAAAAGTTCTGCAAGAGTAAGTTACAGGTGAGGGTTGGTTTAGGAGGCACCTCCCCATCGCTTAGTACAAAGACCTGGTTGAGACAGAGAAAATGTCAGGTGTGAATACTTCCAACTCATTCTTGCCATGGTTTAGTTTAACTGGTTCAAACTTGTACTACAAATTACTTACATACCTGTGCGCCAGTAAGGGACAGTTTAGTAGCTATCACCTCTGAGTTGCCAGTTACCTCTTCCTACATAGCACCACAGACTGGGTTTTCCATGTTATCAGGTATGTCAAAAATCAAGATCAAAAGCAAAATCATCCATGCAGTCAACATAGATAGTATGCATACATCATCATGTCATCATAGCTATACATGCGCAATGGCGTGCCTTTACCCTTCAGTTCAGGGTCCAAACAAGCCAATAACTCCATTTTCCATCTATCAGTTTCTCAGAAAAGGAAAATTACTTTGCTTTCTGTATTTGGAGCAGAACTTACTAGATCATCTATTTAGTCCCTTCTAGTTCCAGATTTTCGATATTACTGCAGCAAAAAGAAAACTAAAAAGTGCCAGGCACAATGGGGAAAGCTTAAATCCACATAGCAGCAACTTCATCAATGAACTTTAGAAGACAGAAGCAAGCAAACGTTTTATCAGAGAGAGAAAGGACACAAGAAATTGCTTACTAACGCATTGAAAATACTGAAACATTGGAAGACAAAGCTCACATCTAAGATATTTGCCAGTTACCACACTCCATGGGATAGTTTGTGATCTCAGAACAAAGACTAGGATAGAAAGTAAAACAGGAGCTGCTCAAAAGAGGTAGTATGGCTTACATAAACATAGATCAATTTCTAATATAACAAATATTACTCAGAATTTTGATGACTCCTGATAGTATATTTCCAAACAACAGTTTCTGAAACAATAGGTATTATTGCTGTATCTCATAACCTATATTACACAGAGACATAATGGAACCTTTTAGATCTAAATTTTTTCTTTACGCTATTAGTAAGTAAATGCAGGTATTCTGTTTAACATAACTCTTTCTTTGACACATGAAACCGCTTAGAACGAAAAGCATACGAACAAAATTCAGAAAATTAAAAATATTTGGAATTCCTGATATTATCTCTGGTTAAAAATAAAGTAAATAACATTAAGAAGCTATAAGGAATATTCTGCAGAGCTTAACTTGAAATTCCTTAATTAATGGTTCCTTTTTGTTTTATAATGTCTTTCTTGATGTAAAAATATTTATCCACATTCACAGCTTTTTTTTCAAATCAGTCTGTACAATCACGAGCCATCCTTATGACTCATGGACACTGCAATGCATACTCTAAACTGCTTAGTCATGGTCTTAGAATAGGACTATTAGTGATTCATTAGTATACATTTATCACTTCCTAGATTTACTAAAGGAAATCTATGATGGAAAAGTTAGCTATTAAATGTAACCTTGAACTTCTACCTTCATTCAACACTCATCTTTTCAATGGACATCAGTCAAAATACCAACATGCTTGAAAACTACTTATGAGTAGTTTTATATTAGAATTCCTGGGCCATGTTGTGTGCATCTCTCCACCTGCTTCTCCTTCTCCCAGAGGGAGCAGACCACGCTGGCACACAGATGTAGGCCAAGGATAATAACTGAAGTGTCAAGGGCTTGGAAAAGCATAGAAAAGTGCATAACTTGAAAAAGTCCAGGCACATGTATCACAGTATACTTAAAAGAAAAACTATGCCAACTGGATGAAAGGAAAAACACTATTCTTCTCATCAAACATCATTCAGCTCCCCATGGACAAAGTGGTCTGGCCTGCAACACTGAATGACACTCAGCCTCAGACCTGGGCTACTGTTAGATTTTTTAGCTTAGACAGCACTGTGTCCCAGTAAGGACATAGTTTGTCTGGGCTCTAGCTTCAGATTGGGATATCTTTCCACACACTACAATGAGCACGTGCCACGATGACTAAAGGGTTGGTCTCCTCTTTGGTTTGAATGACATCATTTTGGGTGGCTGTGATACTGCAGGAGGGGAAAGGTGGTAGGTAAGAGGGCACCTGCCAGGTGAGCTCGTTACAGTGAGGTTTAAATTGATGTGCCTGAAATATCTGGGGGCATAGTATGAGGACACAGACTGAGGAGACCCACTTGGACCTGCATGGATAATTCAGTTATTAGGATCAAAGCATTCAAATGACATCAGTCATGTAGATGCAATTACTTAGTGTATAAGCACTGATTTTAGGGTAGTTTTATGCTTACAGAGCACTTAGCACAATGGGCCCCGTTTTGTAGGCATTTTTGGATTCATCAAAAGAATAAAAAAGTTTGCAGGTACAACCTTCTTACTAATCAGTTATCAATAGCACACATACTAATTTTTTTAACACAACTTCAGAAGTTTGTTGTGTCCCATTCAAGAAAAAAATCTTCTTAAAAAGAGCACCTAAGTGGCTTATATTATTACTGGTAACTGAAACATCTCTAATTGTAGTGAATCAATACTGGAAATTTCTGAAGACTTAAAATGCTCTCAAATCAATTTCTGTAAGAGCGAGGTCTGGATGTATGACTAAAATTACACTTTTTAGACTGAGGAATAAATTAAGCTGAAATATGCAGGATGATGAAAAATCTATTTCGACAGCTTCTGATGCCTCTAAGTTCAATATACTAGTTAAATCTGTAGACATCGATGGAGTTACCAGAGTGGTGCTATTATTTTTTCTTTCTTTGTAAGAGGTCGTGGACAGTAGTTCTAGAAAATCACTGTTCTGCCCTAAGAGAACATTTAGAGTTATACAGCTTCCAGTTTATTTCTTCTCTTGTTTAAATTGAAGATGGAGCCCTTTACTCTGGCATATGCTAATAGCATTTGAGTTCTAAATGTTATCTATCTCACCCATAAGAATTGATAGCATAGGAGACAGGAACATTGATTCTTTATTACACCACATATTTAATTACATACAGAAAAGACCAAATGTCTTTTTGGCAAAAAATACGAACAGAAGTAACATCCAATCAAAGCTATCCAACATCTGTTTAGTAGGCTGAGTTTGGAGATCTTATCAGAGCAACTGGTAGTTATGACCAGACTTTTTTTTCTAGCATGCATTACATGAGATAGGTATGGCTATTTCCCGTTGGATACAGGCCTTTCTAAACATATCTGCAGGTTTTGTATGAAAATCATTGTGCTGATGATGGCTGCACATTTCAGAACTAACAACCATTAATTACCGGAGGTTCACCTATTGTAGCATATCTGCTAAGTGTAGCTTAGCTGTAAGTGCACATAGTGCTCAGGACACTGACAATCAGCGCAGCCCACAGAACACAAATGAGGGACAGAATGGCATTGAATGCGTCCAGCTAGTGTCTATGTGATAGTGTTCTGGTGGCTGCAGTATTCTTTCTTGACAGTATTTCTGGGTTGGAGTATTTTTCACACGTCTTGTGAGAGGACAGAGGACTGCTGATGGTGTGTTTTCAAAGCTAGAGCCTGCCTCTATGAGAAGAAACCTGATCAGTTACACTTTGGCTATCTTTTCTGTAAGCTGACTTCTCACTTCTGTTGGGGTTGTTTTTTAGCTACTATACTATTCTAAGTGATGATTATAAATACTCTTGTATGGATAAATAATTATAAAACATAGTTAAAGTGACAGAAGACTGGAGATACTGTTCTCTATAAATAAATTGCCCAATATTTGAATGCAAAATCTATCATCAAAAAGACTTAGAATTAGCACTTTCAGTCTATGACTGAAAAATAGAGTTATTAAACTGTCAATTATTAAAATAGCAGTGCAATTCTTAGTAACTGGCAACTTCCAAACATTATTTTAGATATTTGTGGTAGCTCTTTCTCTATGCTGGGCCACTTCTACAGAGTGCCACAAATTTTTTTTCCTCAAACCTTTTTAATTCTCTCTTTCTTCTTTAACCTTGACTATCAGTGACTCTGATTTACATCTCACCTCTTCAATGCTCACAAAGATTTCTGCCTGTTCATCTAAGCTTCTTGGTATTTATCTCACTGACTAACAATTAAAGACAGTGAAGGCAGAAATACTTTCTTTTGGACTATAAGTCTTTAGCACAGATTTTTCTTTCTATCTCTCCTTGACTCCCATTCCCATTGCTCTCTTTTTTATTTTTTGCATTTTATTATCTTTACCATGTTTACTTTGAACTCTCCTTCTGATTCCAGATTTCCTATGTTAGATAATCTGTCCATGGTTAGCTAAGCAATAATGTCTAGACACAAAATTATACTAACTTGTATCAATATATAAAACCCCCTTATTCTGTTCTGTCATCTCCAGGAGTCTACTGAACCTGCAACATTTTACACTTCAGCACAATTAGAATTATACAGATAGACTATTTATAAATAACGACTTGGCCTTACAGCTGCAACTTCAATTATCTCTACCGTCTTCATTGCAAGAATCATAACTAATCTTGTTGCAGTGAACTGGAACTAGTTTTCAGCATTTCAGTCACCGAAGTCACCATGGCTGCCCCTATCCCAGCATCAATAGTTCACCTTTCAATCCTGGTTTCTCAAATACTTTTTTCCAAACGGCACATTACACACATTTTTCTTTTATACAATATCTACATTTTCTCCACTGTTTGAGTGCATGATCTGTAAAGTATTTATAAAATTTTACATAATTCTACAATATTTCCATGTTCCAATCTATAATTCTTTACAATGGGTATGTACACAGCTATACACAAAGTTATAATACTAATAGAATTATATAATCCAACATATTACAATCAGTAATTGCCATTTAGAACTTACCTGAACGTTTGCTCTTGCTTTACTTGTCTGGCTTGATATACTTGCTCTGGATGCATTAAGTAACTTGTGGACTCCAGCAAAATGACCCTGGAGTATGTCAAGTACACATAATTACCTCATTTTCAACTTCCAGAATAAAGACAAAACTCAGTTTATTCTAACCTTTAAATGAAGCTTTGTTAAAGAATCTTATTATTTTCAATTGGAAATACCTTAAAAGTACTGTAAAATTTTTTTAAACAGATTTTTTAATTATTTATTTAATAATTTATTAATTGTTCTTCATTTAATAACTTAAAATATTTTGCACAATTTAAGTCAAATAATTTTTAAAGCTCATGTAAGCATGCAAAATCCTGAGACGCTTGTTCACGGGTTATTGGGAAATATTTTAAACTACTACTTCATCAATAACATAGGTTGATTTATAAACATAGATATGGCCCACAGCCTTATCATGACATGCAGACCAATCTCCAGCTTTCTTTTAAAAAATTTTTTTAAAAACAGAAAAATTAAAAACCAGAAAAATAATGGCCACTTCAATATGAAGACCAATTATATACACATTTTAATTGGAAGTAACTTTCTAAAATATAATTTATACTATGATTTGTACTAAATTAAATTATTTATAATCAATTCATTTACATTTGAAGAAAAAAGCTAACTTCATTTTATTTTGCTTTTGTAAATAATGAAGCTATTAAGATAAATTGTGATTTCCCTGACAAACCACAAGCAACTGCTTCTCCTTAGTTTTTCCTAGAAGATTCTGATCCTCTTTTCTTTTACACACATTAAATCGTGCACTCGTTATTTCCATTCTGAATATTGGATAATCCATTGACCTAATGTTAGCCATTAGTCAAGAATTAGTTTTGGTATCGCAGTAGAATTTCTGTTACATGGCACAGGCACACAGATTTCATTAATTTTAAACCAGATTTCTGCATTTTTTCTGCACTCACAGACAGTAAAAACAGAAGATTATAGAGTACATCATGAGAATACAAAAGCCAATGTCAACTAGCTTTGCACTAGCCGTGGACTGGAATTCAAACTTTTCAACAGAGTTATGATCATTTACATCAGCAGTAGCTGATTCTCTGTCCAAGCGTTTAATCTGTCATTTAAGAAAATAATAATAACGGCCATTACTTACTATAGTATCTTTTATTACAGAAATACTTTTCTATTCTTGGGAGAGATATAGCTGCAGTACTTCACATAGAAATGCAATGGATAATTTTAAAAGTATTCAACTAATTCTTCTTAATGAAGTATCAAAGTTTAGTAGTTTTTAAAATTTATATCTATACATAAATATTAAAATCTAGGAACTATAAAAACAGAAAACATTATTTAGTTGACAGGATGGGTAACCTCTAACAAACAGCCAAATGCTATGCAAGGACTAGTTTAAGGTGCTACATTATACATCTAGTTTTAAGATTTTCAGCCCAATTTTCTGTAAAAGAGCTACTTCCTTGGTATCACAAGTGCATTTCCTGGTGTTATTTGCAACTTAGCAATACACCCACAATGAAACACTAGATGGTTCAAAACACTGGAAACATGATGCAGAGAATCTTTTATTTTGGATTATTGGTTCAAATGATGCCCAAATTGATAATTAGTTCAAGTAGTTGTCAAGTAGCTTTTGAATTATATGCCTAAAACTAAAATACTTCATCACCTTTAATCCATTCTTTCCAAAAGTATTATCCACATCATAGAACAGATTACGGGCAGCCTCTCTGACCACCTCAAGGACTTTAAAAAAGACAGAAGCTAAACAAACTCGTATGACTCGTACGTAGGAGGCTTATGCCAGAGCACTTTGCTGGAGCAGTGAAAATAGTCCTATTACAGATGTCTATATCAAACCCATTCTGTGGATGAAATAGAAATTTAGTTTTCAGCCTTTGCCACATGCATATTAAACAGATCAGTAAAACATGCTAAAATTCTTATGGAAAAAGGTTCTTGTAAATAAACGAATGACATGAACCAATGCTTAGCTGTTTAGACTGAAGACAAAATATGGAGTCAGGTCACATAAATGTCAGATCTCATGCAATAGCAGAGAAATCTGATTTGAATTGTGAACTGTTGCCTTCTGTGGCAAAGCCAGCATCAGGGAAAACACAACACTCTATTTCTTTTGTATTAAGTAAAGCAACATTTATAACTCTGCAGTTGTTACATTTATGATGAATACAAATGAAAAATTAGATTAACTGATAGTGATGCGAGCCCCAAGGCAAAAGCATGTTGGTTTTTTTTGCATGCTTAATAATTTAAACAGCAGGATATAGCAGATTGGGGAAAAATAACCAACTATTAATTAACATGGTTTGTTTCTCTTTGGAATTCTGCAGGACGTCAGACAAACACAAAAATACAAGCAAGGTTCATGAACGCCATTTGATTAAAGCTCTAGCTTTAATGCTTACACTGAGATGGATTTCAATTAAGGCTTATTTATCTTCTTTATTCATTATGATAGCTTCCACTTCATAGTGCTTATAAAAATTTTGGTAATGTAAATCCCTATAATTTAACCTCAAGGTTTTACATTTTTAAGGAGAAGAAGAAAAAGAATTGAAAAAACAGCATGACCATTAAAGACTCGTCTTTACAGCATTGTCTACCTGAATACGCCACCAGATCCGAAGGGATTAGTAACATTTAGGATAACTTTCTTCAGCTCATAACATGGAGATTCGCATTTTAATGTATCCTAAAAGAACAAAAATTTATATCAGTATGAAAAAGCTGCAAAACTACATTCATGTATAATACATAAACAAACCGGAAAATACTACAAAGAAGAATAGAATCATGTGTTTGACCACTGGTGACTACAAAATTAACATAATTGAAATTCTGGGCTTTGCTGTCAGCAAAGAACAGTTAAAGCCTATTTCTTTTTAAACACACATTACACTTACCATGTTTTAAATGCTCTTCCAAATGACAGCACAGGGGCAAGAATCATGCTGCCTTTTTTCCTTCAAATCTTTACATGTCCCCTATTTTTTTCTCTTGCCCCAACCTTGCTTTTTAACATCAATGTCTATTGCTATAGTACAAAGAAAGTCATATATAAAAAAAGAATTGCATAAACACCATCTAAGTTCAGAAAAGGATCTATGCAAATCTGCTCAATGGATGTTTGATAACAAATGCTGGAACACATGCCTATCTCTGCTCTGACTATTTCTGGGATATATCTTAAATCTAAAGACTGTCTAAAGTTAAAAAACTCAAATAAACCTAGCAACATCTAAGAAAAGCTTGCTGTCCATTTACATCTGACAGCTGAAATCACTAGGCTGAAGGGGCATACCACCACTTCTGCAACAGAATTTCCAAAAGCATTCTTATGCTGAAAGGGTTCCAGATTTACTTTCAGAGCAATTGGTGCAAAATTTTTGCATTCTTTCAGGATATAAGTGTGATTTATATCCTTAGGAATCTTAGATATTGCTCTAGGCTTTTCTCTGGATGTTACCTCAGTTCACTTTTGTTTCATACAACACACAGCTGAACAACATTTTTGTAACAATATCAACCACATATGCATAAACTTACAGCAGGCTCAATATGCTTGACTTCAGATTTCAGAGAGAATGCCAGTGTGACACCCTCTATTCCACCCACGCTCTTTGAGATCAATAACAACACCGCTTCAGCAGGGCGCAGAAATCGACTAGTGAATTCCACATTTATACTCGTCTGTCTCCTAGGCAAAATAATAATAATAACAATAATAATAGTTTAAATAGTTAGACACAAATTTGTGACTCAGAAATGACTCATAAATTTAATTTCAGGAGCACATTTTAGAGTCTTTGTAAGAGAAGGAGGCTAGAAAAGAAAATAATTTGTTTCTTCTGAAATATTTTGTTGCAGTTTAATCTTTCACCTAAGAGCACCTTAAAACATTCTAATAAAAGAACTATATAGATAGAAAAAGAACAATATTGAGTCCTTATTGCTTTTTATGACCTCAGCATGCAGCTTAATCTTTCTTCCCACACACACTAGCACAGAAAGTTCTCTTTCCTTATAGTATTACCCTAAGTTAACAACTGATTTACTTTATGTTCCCCAATTTGAACAGGTTTTTGTGAGTTAAACATTTGGTCATCCTGTTATGCTTGTTGTGAGGCAGATCTAGATGTTCTCATTGAAGATTGACAAAGAAATTAATGAAAACACCTTCAGAATAATTAGTAAAGCCGAGTAACTAAGAAGTGGAAAAAACAAATTTCTCTCACACAAGCAACAGCTAAAGTCTCTGATGGGAAAGGGAACTGGAGAAGGGGACACCACATGGAACGAGAGTTTAGACTAGGTAAAGGTAACTTGATTTGCATTAGTCCTGCATTTAAGCAAGAAGAATAAGAAAAGTTTAGTGGCTGAAGCTCACACTTTGAAGCTTTCAAAATCACTCTCTGATTTTGAGATAAATATCTCAAAAAAGACTGAGGGGGACTTTATAAATGCCTATAAATAACTTAAGGGCGGATGTCAAGAGGATGCGGTCAGACTCTTTTCACTGGTGCCCAGTTGTAACCGAGGTGATGGACTCAGTTAACCATACATATGAACAATGCTGCTATGTCCCTTGGACAGCCCTGCCCATCCGGACATTAGGTCCGGGAACAGAGGGTTTAGTCCCTAGGTAATCATTAATGTTAAACAATAATGGTGGAGGGGGATTTTTAATAGAAATAGCATTACCTAATAGTTGCAGGTGCATTTGTGGTATCTCTCTATTGTGTAAGTTAACTGAAGCAAAGAGTCATACATCTCCCACCGAAGAAGTTAGTTTTAATTAAAACTAGGAGTCGCCTAGAACCGGTCAAGATGACCCCACTGTGTGGATGGAAGCCAGAAGAAAACTGAGTTTGCGCAGAAACTGTGATGAAGAGGATAAGCCTTCACCTTGGGACCCCCGACGACCACCACTAGGAGGCACTGCGCAGCGCAGGTGGGAGGAGTGTATGAAAATGGAGTGATTTGACTATGAAAGAAAGAGCTTATGTAATCAGATGAATATGTATATTTTGATCTATATAAACTGCACGGAAGGGGTATGGGGTATGCACGTTCGGTGGAATTATCCCCCATGCATCCGGTGCCGCAATAAAGAATGCCTGCCTTTTAACACTACATTGGTGTTACGAGGTTTTATTCCCGGATTTTTGGTAACACAGTGACAGGACAAGGCGCAACGGACACAAAGTTCCGTCTGAACATGGGGAAGAACTTCTTCACCCTGAGGGTGATGGAGCACTGGAACAGGCTGCCCAGGGAGGCTGTAGATTCCCCTTTTCTGGAGATATTCAAGACCCGCCTGGACAAGGTCCTCTGCAGCCTGCTCTAGGTGACCCTGTTTCNGCAGGGGGGTTGGACTAGATGACCCACAGAGGTCCCTTCCAACCCCTTCCATTCTGTGATTCTGTGAAGTTCTATAAACTTCTTTTGATGGGACTAGTGGCAAGATTTGTACCTGGATGACAGCTGCTGTCAAGGCAACTTTCTGGGAGGTCCTTTACCTCATTCTCATGATGTACCAAGGGAAGAAAAAAAATGCAGATAGATAGATAGATACATAGATAGATAAAATAGCATTCTCACTTAAAAATACCCTGGGACCTGAGAAATGGATGGTGACAAATCGAACACCAATATGTCAAAAAAATTGGGGAAGATCAAGAGAATAAGAGAACTTTAATACTCAAATCTATATCATGCAATGTGTAGAAACAATAATAAAGATTAAAAGAATAGTGTAAGTATAAAAGATATCTAATATAAACAAGTTCTACATAAATGAGAACTAACTGGCAGGAGTCAGCATCTGTAAAATGCAATCCTGTCTTATAAACCTATGGGAGCTCATTAAAGGAGTTCAACAACAACATGCTCATGGGTGATTTAATTATTCTATTTGTAACAAAGTCCCTTTCTGTAGACATACTAGGAAACTAGCAGCCATAAATGAGAGAAAGGAGGAAAGAGAGATAATGTAGGAACTAACAATTCTTATTATATAGAAAGGTTATTAATGGAGTCCTCAACTGGAAAGTAAGGAAGTTTACTGATGTTCTAAGCTGCTCCATGTTGTAAGGACAAAGATGGACAGTGCAAAGATTGCAGGACCTTATTAGACAACAAAATGACAAGGAAATTCTGTAGAGATGCACACAGGGAAAGCAGTTCTGTGTTTACATAAAATGATGGCCCCCAATCCATCATAACTCATCTTTGAAAACTTTGGATTTGTAACAAATAGTTTTATGAAAACATCAGCACAGTGCTGGGAAACAGTCAATAAACCAACTGAAGTGGTAGGAATAATTAGGAAAGGAACAAACAACACAGAGATCACCATTATGCCATCAGATCCCACCAAAGGGTTCAAACCTTAATCATTGTTTGCGCTTCTTTACCTCAGAAAGGACATAGCAGAACTGAAGAAAGGTCAAACTGAAGCAAGGATGACTACACATAATAGAATTAACCCAGCATGATCTCTAGGCTTAACACCTAGGAGAAAGGAGCATGATAGCCAGAGTTCTTCCTAGCGCCAAAATCTCAGGATTTCAGCTCTGAGAATTGATGATAAAATCCTGGAAGTTCCGGAAATCTGGCTCTTATTGCTTTCACGTTCCTGCTGCAGAGCCCCCAGACATTACCATTATTGACAGTGAAGAGCTGCTAAGCCCCTAAGAGTCCCAGGTGCTCCTAAGCTGCCCTGCCATTCAAAAGATGCTGGAAAAAGCACCCTGGGACTGCAGACTCTCTGAGAAGTGTACTGCCTGAGACATCCACTCACAAAGCCACTTTAAGTACGAAGTTTTAAGGAGTCTGCTCTTGTCACAAACAGGAATGACAGGGAACTGGAGTATATGGAACATTCTGCCTGATCTTTGCCCTCTGGCTCATGCAGTAGCAAACAAATCTGATTTGAATTGTGAACTGTTGCCTTCTGTGGCAAAGAAAACTTCAATGACAACACGAAGTTGCTTAGAGTTACATATTCTCTATTCATTTTTGTTCTAATCAATGTAAAGTGAGGGAAATTCAGTGCATGGAATTTTTCTATAATCTTGCTCATTCTCATATTATTATAACTGGCTCCAACCCCCCCCCCCCC
>Ga0065711_1005788_pt1 | contig 32007 bp, 17 predicted proteins | sample Hoacrofraction12_FD_59098 | JGI IMG/M metagenome (GOLD analysis project Ga0065711, IMG submission 59098) | Hoatzin crop microbial communities from Cojedes, Venezuela - Epithelial fraction 12 v2 (version 2) | ecosystem: Host-associated > Birds > Digestive system > Esophagus > Crop | place... | reverse complement strand
GTTCCAGGGCTCCGTCACCCTCAGAGGGAAGAAGTTCTTCCTCATGTTCAGACGGAACTTCCTGTGCCTCAGTTTGTGCCCATTGCCCCTTGTCCTGTCACTGGGCACCACTGGAAAGAGCTTGGCCCCACCCTCCTGACACCCACCCTTCAGATATTTGTAGGCAAGAAGCACCAAAGTGAAGGAGGCCAATAAGCCTTTTCTCAGCTCTTCCACAGCAATAGCTTTGCAGGTTGGTTTTGATATCATGGTGGGGGGGGGATGAAGGGGGAAATAATCAGAGTATGTGTGGAGCTTCCACAACTTTCTAGAGAGACAATGTTATATAGCCTGCTGAAAATGAAAAATCTATCTTATTGCTTATTAAAAGTTAGGCAAATCATGAAGTGAAGGGGTATAACAAATAACCTCGAGGGAGCGACGCTTGGCAAGAGTAAGTTCCAAAGCATCATGGGCAAAAGAGTCTTGACTTTGGGAATTTCACTTAATTTGATTTATTGCCAATTAACATAAGCCTTTATTTACTGATTCAGGCATTGGAAAACACAGATGACAAACAATTAAACAAACACTTAAGTAAACCCCTTTCTTCGCAGGTCCCCAGGCTCGACCTCAGTACAACACAGTTCCCCCCCGCCTCCACAAGCCAGCCAGTCTCCCCTTCGCTTGTTTTGAACACACATTACTCTCAGTCCCTGCAGCCCCTTGGGTGAGGTGACAGTGCAGGAGATTGGGTCAGTACTTGATGCCTTCTTGCTGTTGCTTCTTATTTGTTACTGTTTTCTTTCTCTGCTCCTTTTTTGCTTGTTTTCTCTTCTCCAGCCCAGGTCTTCCACAGGCTGCAGTCCTCTGAGGTGTCCCTGCTCCAGCGTGCATCACCCATGGCTGCAGCACTTTCTCTGCTAAAGCACCTCCCCAGCACAGAGCGCCTCCCACCAAGAACCATTTTCAGCCCCACCCCCAACAAAGTCCACCTCCATGTGCCTCCTCCTATATCTGCTTCTGTGTCCCCTCCTGTGTCTCACTTCATGCACCTCCACATCTCCTCCTGCATCTACTTTGTTTTTTTGGGGGGTTGGACTAGATGACCCACAGAGGTCCCTTCCAACCCCTACTATTCTGTGATTCTGTGATTCCCTCTCACATCTCCCCATATGCCCCCCAGAGAGGCTGAGACCCCTCTGACAGGCTACTTCCCAATGAGGAAAAACCTCCATCAAGGATTGCGCTGGAGCTGGCAGAAAGCTTGCCCTCCAGGTATCCAGGCTGTTGCTGTCTACCTGCACAGAGCTATCCATCTTTACAGTGGTCACTCCAGCACCTCGCATCAGCACAAATTCCATTTTAATGAGAGCAAAACTGAAGAGGCATGCTGCATTGGGACTGACCATACAGCTAATCAGATCTTTTCCACACCACCTTCTAACTAGGGTTCTCCAGTCATTAGTGTTATTTCATGCCAAGACAGTGGAAAAGATACTTTCACAGATTGGGCGATGCACAATCCTTCCTCCTTGTTTATCACCCCCCACGCCAAATATTCAGGCTGCAAGTGAAGTAGTAGATGGCCATATCCCTCAACACTGCTGCCCTGAGAGTCCACCTCCACAAACTGTAGCTCTTTTAATAGCACTGTCAATGAAAGATTGCATATCTAGTTAAGTGCTATTCAGATGCACCCACAGACGTTCACTGCTTCAGAAACACATCTCTTTCTAATAATATAGTTGGCTACATTATCTTATTTGACACTAAAAACTTGAGATGATTGATGGTAGTTTAAATCCCGAATAGACAAAAATTATAGAGCAGCTTTATAATCTTTTGCATTAGTGCCCTGGGGAAACGGCTGAAGTCTTTATCACATTCAAAGGACAGCATGACTGATGCTAAACCTCTACCCTCCTAGCCAGACCAGCCTTCCATGAAGGTCTCCAGCAGCCTGGTTGGGAGTCTACCTACAAGAATGGCTCTGAGGGCCTGGCATTTGATCATTAGGTACCATGCTTTTCATCTTCCCTAACTACCGCTTTGCAGTATATCTAACTAACTTGCAAGTAAGTCAGGATCAAGGAACAAAGAGAGAGGAAAGATGATGAAGGGAAAAGAACAGAGCGAGATGCTTTCCTTTACCTTGGGTATAAACAGCTATCCTGCTGAGAAGTAATGTAGTGTTTGCTTCTGGACACATAAATGCTACAGAAGCGCTGAGCAACTGTATCCTAACAGGCATGGAAGAGTGGTTCAAGAACCTACCCGAAAACAAAAAGCAAATATACGGGCAGCTATGAAGGGGAGGTTTGGGAAGGATTCAGTTTTTTAACATGCCTGGAAGGAGCAACATTCACTACTTTGAGAATCATAGTGCTTATTTCAATACCAAAATAAAGGGAGCAGGAACTTACACTAACTCTCTCCCCAGTCTCTTTTCCCAATTCGAAAAAGCAGTCCAAATCTGAGCTTTTTGTGATTAAGAAAAAAAAAAATAAAAGATGTGCGGAGCAAAAGTAGCCTCTCATCAGGAGAAACAGACAGGACAATGAAGCTCAAAACCTCCCAAGCAGCTCCTGTCACTTTAATAAAAGCAAAGATGACCCTATGGAGTCCACGTGAGTGTAGGCGACAGACAAGAACAGATATGGACACCAAACTGGAGGTGTCTTTAAATTTGTTGCCAGAGGAGGGTGTTTCCGCTGGTCCTTCCTGCCCAGCTTGTGGTCTCTTACCAGAAACCCTCAGCTTCCAACACTCCCAAATTCTTATGGACAGAAACACCTCTACAGAAGATAACTCTCCTTGTCCTCCCTGAGGACTTGTAACACACAACAGTTAGGGAGGAAAGAACATTACACAGAAAGAAGGTATCTCTAAAAGCAATGCTCCCTTCTCTTTCCACCCTTCAATGAATATCACTGTTGTATCAACTCCTTTTCTTGTCCTCCACTGCTTGTGTATCAAGCCTACTTCTATTAATCCACACAGAAGCCTCTTTAGGCTGGGTTTCTATCAACAAAAAGAGAGAAGAGAATTGCTCGTCTTTTTTGAGCATTGCAAGCCTCTTTCCTAGGTCCAAGCCCATCCCAGGACAGAGGTATAAGGAAAACCCCACACAATAAATGCTAACCTTCATGCCAAGCTCACTAAATGAGCTAGCAATTCAGGCAAAAATTTCATAACGGTTCGTTTGAGTCTGTCCAGCTAAAGCTCGATGTTCCAGGTCTTACCAAGCAAGGAACTGCCCAGCACTATGGGGGAGCTTTTTGCACCATGATTTCACGGTACTGATGCATCCCCATCCCAGAGTATACTAAACAAAGTAAACGAACCGATTTGCACAGCCGTGAATTATAAACTTCACAATGTCCCTAACACAACTAATAGTAAAGCGATGTTGAAATGAAAATGCACAAATCCGTTCTGTATCAGAACTGGACTCTAGTACAACCACCCATGGTTTCTCCAGCCCAGAGCAGCAGTAGCTGATTGTGTTGGGTGAGGTCACCACACATGGTCCCCCCGGCTCATAGCCTGGACAACATCACAAGAGGGACTGCAGACTGCTAATCCAGTTAGTCCTCTAAGACAGACAAACAACCTGAGGAGTAAATATTTAAAAAGCTTCCTTACTACCTGCTAGCCAGTGGGCAGTGTTCAGCTGGGGAAGAATAAACTATGGCCTCATCGCTGCAGGCCACATGAAGTAATGTTCTTAACAAAGCAGCATCACCAACAACAAAGACAATATAAAATACACCACCTGCCTACATAGTTTTCAACAAGCTTGACAGGGAGAGGAACATTTTTCCTCCCACATCCAGAGGAAAATATCATCTCCTTGTCTGTCGTTATCCATCTTTTGTGTCTTGCCTCTTAATTAGCCTATAAACGTTTTGGAGGAGAGAACCATCATTCTGATTCTGCATTCACGCAGGGCAGAGGGTCTTGGTTAATGGCAAGGCCACCTTAACGTTGCTGAAACAAGAACCATCATCAGCCAGTCCCAGTTCAGCAGCTTCCACGTTAAGTCACTGTGCCAGACTGCAGTTCCCTTCCCTCAGCAGGCAGGCTGTGTGGCTTCCACATGTGTTCTCCACACGTGCTGGGACTTGGAGAGTGCCTCTGTACGCTGCAGTATCATTCCCCACTCCAACTGGTTGCCCCCCTGCCCCAGCGCATACCTCTCCCCCCCACCCCGCTATCCCACTCCCGATTAGTTGCATGCTTGTGATTAAGTCCCTTTTAATAAATGACTCCTATTAAACTGGATTCCTCTGTCACTGAGAGAGACATAAAATTAAAAACTGTCTGTCTTTAATCATGCCAGGCTTCATCTCCGTCTCTCAGGCTCCATTTATCAATAATTAATATAAGGAAGACTGAAATCCATTTCAATTTCAAAGACCCAAATGTTACATTTTTTAATAAAAAAGAAGGAAAAGAAAGAAACCACATCACTCCCAAAAACAGAGACAGCCAGACTCACACATGGGAGAAGAGAATCTAGCAGTGCTGCAGCAGTCTCCAAAAGGAAAGAAGGACTTGGATGTGACAAGCACCTCTCCTTGTGGCTTTGTAACTGGAGATTTTTTCCTCTCAAATACTCCCGACAGAAGAAGAACCCCAGTGGTCCCAAGGCCAACAGAGATCTACACTGCAGCGCATGGCCTTATTTCTCTTGGCTTTACCTAGTCCCTGGAGCTATGGCAAACCAGCAGAGTGCTACCTGTTCTGGTATCTTTTTTAAAAAATTGCCAGGTATAATATGTTTCAAGGGAAAGTCATAACCAGCACTTCCTTATACATACAGCGGTAATACATGGCAGGATTTACTGCGATAAGCAAGGACGTGGGGAGGCAAGTTACCAGTCTGGTTCTCATTACGTTGCTCTATAAAGGACTAGAATTGATATTAAAATCCTTCTTCATTACTTCAAGTGGTGCTGCTGTTCATTCTAGCTTTTTATCACTACACCGCATCCAGCTTTTCAGCTGATTCTACTTTTATTGCATAGGAAGTACAAGAAAGTCCAACACGAAATGATTGACAAATGTCACCAAAATTTTTCTTTAGGCTTTCACCCCTGAGAACAGTGCTCACTGGCGTGAAGGTACCTGGAAAACTGCTGGGCATGTCTATGCTAGAAGTGAAGAGCAACCACAGTTTAGGTACTGCACATATCACACCTCAGCACACAGTCATGTTACCTCGAGCTCCCACTGTGGCCAGCTTTACACCAGGCAGGGTGTGTGTCTGAGTATGCCTACACAGTACATTGCCAGCAATACAACTCAAGAAGAGCCCCCTGTGACCATAGTGATGCTGTGCCTCAAGTCACACGCCCTACAAGAGCTGTCTAGCTCAACTCAGACCACACTGAAGATGTCCATTGTGGCTTTCAATCAGTTCAGTGCACAAGTAGACAAACTGATGCCTTCAAGAAAAACAAAACACAAAACTGTGTGTCATGTAGATGTATCTGACACGAGCTGAAGTCACATTGTATAGACGTACTGCCCTAGCACACTGGACAGCTGTGTCAGTCACAGCTGTCAGCCATCACATAGGTAAATATGTAAATGAAAATGGGATAGAACACAAAACACAGGAATTGTCCTTTCTGGGGGGAACCTTGTACACGAACAAATAAAAAAAAAAGTCCAACTTTCCAAACCCAGATTACTGGTCAATGCCCAAATGACGCTGAGCAGATAAATACACAGTACCACACTGGAAACAAAGGTGAACCTCCAAGCTGGGTATCACCCTGCATAGCTCCCACGCAGGGCAATTCCCAGCATACTCATCAGCTGAATACCTGGCCCAGTGCCTCCCGAGCCTCAGCAGCTACCTTGGCTCCCCAGTTTCTGTGGATCTCAGGACAACCACCTCTCTGCCACCCACCCATAACTGCCATGAAACAGGGGAGTCACACACAACCAAACGCTGTTGCTAGAGGCAGCAACAATTAGGACATTGCCCTCCGAGTAATAACCCTGTGCCAGGGAACACAATAAGCAGCCTGGTGTAACACTAACGCTATCAGTCATTACTCAGTAATTACTGTACAACTACGCCGGGACAGAGACACATCCCCCACACCTCCCCCCGATTACAGTGGAGAAATATCATTCAATAGCCTTTAATTACTACAGAACCACACGGTAACAAATGATGACCTGCCCGCTGGTATAAAGTGGTCCTATCACTCATCTCTATTCCCTGACGGTTACTAAGGGAACTCTTTGGTAATCCCACAGCGACTGTGGCACATCGCTGTTGTGGGGTTTTTTTATCCTAGCATATTGTGCATATTCAATACTTGGGGGGGGGGGTGTCAGTATGGAGGGATTACAAAGAATCATTTGCTGAACTACTGTTATCTTACCAATAAGCTCCCTGTTCCATGCCACTGAATTGTGGCAACATTGCAGTAATGCTTTCACTGAAACTTAGACATGAGGGGGATAATTGCACCTTTGCCCTGCAGATCTTGTGGTACTTGTAATTATATCCTGTTACCAGGGAACACAGCAATTTCTAACCTATTACCCACAGGTATCGTTTATTTCAGAGTTAAATTTATTACTTCAATGCTAGCCTTGCTCATGGTTCTCCTTTGTGCATTCAAGCTTCCCTAGTGACAAACACTGAAAAACAGTGAACTGAAGAAGACAGAATATAGGGACAGTAGATGGGAGCAGAAGATGCAGATGCCTTTCTGGCCCCTGCTCTAGCCTGTGTGCTGCTTTTCGCTAAGCCTGGGGAAATTCTCTTAAGGGAGGAAGAGCATTAGTGCACAAGGCGAGCAACCCTTCTGCAAGCCTAGAGAGATTGCGAAATGAAGCCACTCCCAGGGCCACCCTCATTTGTGATAAGGCCATGGTGCTGGGTCTCAGCCCTTCAGAGACAACACTTGTCACAGCTATCCACAATTTCCAGGCTGTTGTGCTTTGTAAACCTCCCCTCCAAGAGCCTCTGTGCCTTCTAACCACTTTGTCTGCAAAACTAGGGAGGGATCATCAGAAGTGTGCTCTATCACACAGCTGAACTCCGATGTAAGACTGCCTACTGGTCTGTAACTACATAACACACCACAGAAAAATAAAGACTGTTTACTTCTGACTACTCAATTCCCATCAAAAGGGGAGTCACAGGAGAAAGGAAGAAATTGATATTTTCCCCAAGCTATATCAATATTTTAAAAGGAAACAAGTAGTCAAGAATATGGATCTCTGCTGAATGCAGTGCGCCACATCAGCAACAGCAGAAAGAAAAAACACATGCAGCCTGTTCTGCAGGTTTCCCCTTTTCCATCTAGCGGAGATGCTCATGATCATCACCATCACTGAGCTCCTCACAAGTTTTGTGACATGTCTGCACACAAACCAGAGCAGTCTCTGGACTATCACAACCTATGACAGTTTTTAATAGCTCTTGAAAGGATATTCTACTAATCGGGTACCACACCTTTCCCACTGATGACATTCAGCTACTCCAAAGGGCTGGGAGAGGTGCAGACTGATACTCCTCATTTGCCTTGGGAACCCCTAGCTTGTCCAGAGCGGACTGGTTTAAGAGAGGATACTGAAATGTGCTGGTTCAGTCCTGACTATCCTGTGTCAAAGGGCAGGACACGGCTGGAAGCAAGGAGGACATGGCAAAAGGAGACAGTCAGGACCACAGGGTCAGTCACCCTCCAAGTAACTGCACTCAGAACGTGGGTGTGAATGATGAGCATCCCAGGTTACACACATAGTTTAGCTAATGACAGCAGGTCTCCATTTTTGGGACACCAAGCAATACCAAATACTGAAAAGGCTGGAAAGTAGCTAGAGATATGCAGATTTGTGTCCCACTTCCTGCATTATCTTTGCGATGAACTAGTCATCTCCTCAGAAAACAATAGGTGCTCCAGCTCCTGGAGAGGAGCTCACTGCTGTTCAAAGGCATTGCGCTATTATGACAAGTCAAGCTGTAGGAGCAACACAAAAAATAATGCTGGAACATGAAGAGAAGACCTGACATGAGTTGTTATGGAAACCAAGATTCTCACAAGCTCACACCACCATATGAGGTCTCTCCCCTTACATCTATTTGTCAAAAAGCCCGAGATGCATGGGAGTTGCTAATGACCACAGCTCTGTTGCCCCACCTTGCATTCACTCTCAGGTATCACTGCCATTTTCTCCCAGTTAATCTGACCTGGCCCAAGCACCTCCAATGGTGGGAAGGGGCTCGGGGTTCCGGAAACACCAGAGGAGAGAACAGGCCTGTCCCTTTGGCACTTCTGGCTTAGAAGACCTGGTATTGGCAGTAGCAGGTTTTAATCACAAGAAACAATGCCCACTTTAATATAAGCTACTTTGTTGCCAAACTTCAAAGTTTCAGAAAAATCAAAACAGCACCAGAAGGCACAGGGGCAAAACCATATGTTAATAGTCTCAAGCCCATGTTCAGCAGTGTAAACACACAGGATGGGGATTAGACACTTCATCCGAGCTACATTGTGCCATTTTATATACCCTGGGTTATCTCATCTGACTTCTGCTGACCTTTCCATCAGCATGTAGCTCTCCTGTAGTGAGATTTGCCACTATTGCCTCATACATTGACTATACAGAAAAGGAAAATTCTTCTGTATGCTTATAGGCAAACAAAAAGTCTGTACAGCAGCATACTGCTAACGATACTTAGTGAAGCTCATTTTCCCACAGAAGCAAAGCAGGGAGCTGGCTATGGCAGACTGCTAGGCAGCAGCAGACACTGCCTTTCCTGTAACTTAAGTCCCAACTACTTCTGCAGAAGAGGTTGGGGTAGACCTTGCACTTACTACCTATTGGGATGCCCTGCTTCCTGCCCAACTCTAGCAAGATCAGTGAAATTGTTTTTCCAGGTCATCACATACAAGTTCTTGCCTTTTAAATTCTGCCATGGGATAGAGAGAACAACTTCACCTACACTCTCAAAATGCTTTAGGCTGACTGACGAAACATTGCATGAATCTTGTACTGGGGGTCAGTTCAGCCCTGGCACTGTCTCATGCCTGGACCTTCTTCCAGACAGACTCCAACCTGCATTTCAGTAACTGTCACTACCACAATGCTCAGCATCAGACACACTTCCAGACCTGAATCTTTGGACCTGGCTTACGATTTGACCCAGCATCACTTTGAGTGTCTGCACACAGGGCTCCCACTCCCCCCGAGCAATTTATTATATTCTTCGTACTCCACAGCTTCCAACACCACAGTAAGGCAGGTGCACACCTACATGGGAGGACATGAGCACTAAAAAACATACTTGGTGTCACCAAGAAGCCACTGCCAGAATGTAAAGTTTAGAACCTGCTCTGTGCGCTTCCAACCCGTGTCTGAGGGCAGGAAGAAATGCAGCAGTAACATGTCTCATGTCAGCACAGTAGCCCATACTTCTGCAGCATGCTGCTTGGCTTGCAGGGCAATAGCAGGAACATCTGCTACAGTTAAGAATGCAAATGAGTTTTTCTGCTGTTTTCAGTCACAACTTGCCAAAATTTTCATCTTCAGAGATGAATTTTTCTGGACTTGGCCAGCATCCAATGGTGATTATTTGTTGAAAGAAAATGGCAAAAGTGACTTAACCACTACAGAGCGCTTGGAATGGCAGTCATCACTATTATTCAAAAGTCCTGACAGGCAGAATTAAGCAGCTTTAAAGTCCACAAAGTTTATGTCTGAGAGACAAAAAACCAGAAGCATCTGCCAAGGGATTTCAAATGCGCACCTTTTAGCAAGAGTTTGTACACCATTCAGTGCATGAGGGCTCCAAATTAGCACTAAGCCTCAAGGATCCACTAAGATGAAGTTGGGGGAGGAAGGAAGGGCTAACAATCCTGCAACCAGCCCCTATCTGGTAAAAATAGTATGCAGGGCATTTTGCCAGCTCACTGGTAAATTAAATTGCACAGGCAAGTAGCATAAGAACTTGTGAAAATGGCTCTCTAAGACCTTTCCTCTGAAGGCATTATTCCCTGAGCAGCCAAGCACAACCAACAGGTCTCTGAGCCGAAAAAGGGAAGATTTGCTCCCTAATTATCTCCTCACTCCTGTGCTTAGCTGCACAGCTCTGCCTCCTTCCTTGCACTAGCTCCAGGGTTTGCTGGACCCACCTTTCAACCAACTTATTTGACTTCTTAACCAACCTAATACTAGGTGCCTTTATTTGCTAGGTTATGACTCGAATGAACTTGGGGAGGGACCTACTGAGCACCAGAGCAAGTAGAAGGCAAATGGCAGGAGCACGCACCTGGAAGAGGCACACTCAGTCTGCTGGTGGTAGCAAGCTATTCAAGTGCTTCTCCCACCTGGATTGTCTTCACTCCAACTCCCTGCAAGCTGGAAGTTTGTAAAGCTCTCAAGCCCCACTGAAAAAATTCCATATTAACTTGTAAGAGCAGAAATCCCTTTCTAGTAACCAGCATCAGAAAGACAGGTCTTTTCTCTCTGATTGGTCTAATTCACAAGATGTAAGGATCTCTACAACAAAAAGATGATATAAAGCACTACAGAAAAATTTGCACAGGTAAATATAATGCTGAGGCATCTGGAGCTTTCAGACTCAGAGATGTGAATACATAGCCTCTTTACATTCAATCAATGCTCATTGTCATGAGTCTGACCATTTTGTCAGTGGTATTCTTTTTGGTATCTGGAAGAGGAGGGACAGAAAGAATTGGTTTTAATTAAGTCACAGGAATAATAATCAGTTTTTCATCCTGGAAGACAGAAGAGGTGGGAAAGGGAAGTATGCTGAAGGTTTGGCAAATTCCTCTTGCATAATGTTGCTAGCTCTACACTCTGAAACAAGCTATTTATTAATTGCATACAACGCATTCAAGAGGCTGCAGAAAGTACAGGATGGGTGAGCAATGGCTACTGGGTGACTTGCATGCTCTTCGAAAGAGTCCTGCAATTTCTTCTATATAGTGCATAAGGTTGTAACGGTATAAGCCACAAGAGATAATGTAACTTGCCTAATAAAGAAGCTACAGCATAGATGCTATAAGCTGGACAGTCTTTTCTACCAACTCAAAACTTCAATTATTTTGGTGGTTACTCTCATTCTACAGTGGCCAAACCATACTTAAAGGTAACGATGCCCACACATCAGCATGAAGTCAGCCGTCTTTCCAGGGTAACTGACAGAGGCAAGGGGGGAAGGTTGGTAAGTGTGCTCTCTGTCCTGGATCTGTTGAGTTATCCTCAACAGATATGAAGCTAGACAACAAGTCTCACACTCTAGGGTATTCCATGTCCACTGCTGCAGTGACTGTCACACATGTGTCTCCACCAGCGTACAGCATACGGTGGCGTCTGCTTTAGCAGAGACACTATACCATAGCATTACGCTGGGACTCCAGTCTGTGCTGCACAGCACCCCAATATCAAGCAGGAAATACATCTTGCATTTTAGCGAAACATTGCCAAGTGCTACGCTCCTTTCTGCTACCAAGTTACTGGGAAACAGTAGCATTACTCAGCACAGGATCCCTCTGTGATTTGTCATCTTGCTCTATACGACTGCTCTATAACACTCTTCAAAAGAGCGCATCAAGGAACCTAGCTCAGTCCTTACAGAGGCTGTAAGCTTGGCAAATGGTGTTGAAGGCAGCCTATGATGTATGGCATGTGCTCCAGCAAATCTGCCTATTTGTTCTGTGCACGCAGCTACTTGTGACCATGTAGAGTCTTTGCTGACTTCCACAGCTTTCCCATACGTAATGACTGGCAAGATCATGACCTTGTTTTGCATGATGGCTTGATTCAGATAATCCCAAGAGTGCTCGCAGTCATTTAAATCAGTTGTAATATAAGGAATTTCAAACTGACTTTAATTTTTTTAAAAGTTCAGATTTGCAGAGTGAAGTAGAGTCAGAAAACGTCAATGTAATCCCTCCCCTCATATTCTTAACCACAGTCTCCTGTGTGTACACATTTTGATTTTTTTTTAGACTCCCCCACCTCCTCACCCTACCACATTCAGTCCACAGGATGGCTGGGACTTGCTGAATGAGCGGCTAGTCAATATTATTTTTTCCCCCTTCATTATTCCTTGTGTCACCTCACATCTTATTTATCATACACTAAGCCCCTCATTGAACAAGGCAGAAATCCTGCAATAAGAACAGCCTGTGAACATTTAAACACTGTATTGTAATTCTGGTATTTCCCGATTTCTATGTATTTCATTTCAACGTTACTTTAATCCATGTCTTTTGTGTTGAATTTCATTGCCTCTTTAAAAAAGTGGATAAACAAAGAAAATCCTTCACAAGAAACACATTTGACAGACAGCAATATAGCATTTGTCTTTTATAAATGTGCAATTTAGAGCTATAGGAATAATTGATTTTTCAGTTTGTTAGCAAATCAAAATAAAAGTTATTTTTGGGTTGCCCTAAAAGGCATACAAAAAAGTCTAGTCGAAGTTAAAAGGCAAAAAGAATCAGATGAAGCCCCCAAACTAATTTGTTTGGATCAACTGAAGTGTTACCTTGGGAATACATTGCTCTGTTTTAGGATTTCTAACGCTTTCATGAAATACAGTTTTAATTCTTTTTTGTGGTTTTTTGTTTGTTTTTTTCTTTTTTTTTTTTTTTAAATAAGCCCCCAAAGTTTTACTTTGATCATCTTTCTACTTTCCTGAAGTTAATTCTTTCACTTCTCTTCTCCATGCCCACCCCCAAAGATCTTGTCACAATTTCAACTTGACTTTGTGATGGTTTCAACTGACAAAGCTGTATTCTTGTAGAAAGCTCTTCAGAAAAAGTTAGAAGGGAGAGCTGGGTTGCCCATCTCCCGCTTTAAAGCGACTGACTGGCCAGAATCCCCCACTGCTTCTGCTCTCACGTCTTCATCATTATTTATAAACTAAGTGCCTGAGTATGGCTACATCTCACACAGAGTTAATAGCCTAAAGGCCATGCGATGCAATGAATTAATGTGATTACACAGTGGGGTAGGGCTGGGGGAAGACAGACAGCAAAACCTACAAAATTCAGCCCTGGTCTTACTGTGCATGGCTGGTGGCTCTCCTGCAGGATCAAGGCCTGAAGTACACAACTACTCAGCAGAACAGGATATTGTTATTTATATTGCCCTAGATCATTAGCCACAGCCGAGGTTCTGTTGTGCCAGCCAGTCCACACGCAGTCACTCCCTGCCTGGAAACAGCCTGCGAGCTGCTCAGGGCAGATCAAGGCTGAGAGGGACTTGGAGGCACAGAGGATGCCATGTGCTCAGAACAACATGATATTCGTTAACAGGTCCAGGCCTCTCCATGCAGGAGCCACTACCCAATTCTTCGAACCACCCTGAGTGTGGAAGGTGGTCTGACAAAATCTGGAAAAACACACCTTTGCTTCCTTGCAGGAGAGAAGTACACGCAAGTCCCATATCACCTCTGCATGATTATTTTTGAGGTCTACTAAAATGCTGAACAAACAGCGGCTTGGAGAAGGTTCACCGCAGCTTTGGTAAGCAAGTGCCTGGGAATAACTGCAGTTCTACTGTTATTTACTCTGGCATTGCCTCACCAAGATTTTCACAGGCACATTTGTTCCCAGTGGCTTAAGTTCCAGGCAAATTACAATTTCTGTGCACCTTAAAATTAAAAACTAAAGCCACTTGCAAACCAAACAGCAAACGGCAAGCTCTCTCATAGCTGTAAATGCAGACACTATTGCCGTTTTTAAACACAATTCAAGAGGGACGGGGGAGATTTGATCAGTCTTCCCCTCCAAACCCTGCTCAGAAGCAGACAAGGATGCTCAGTTTCCCTCCTAAAAATTGCCAGCACCTTAAAATAGAAATGTGCAAATGCAATCAGTTCTCTACTGGGCATGCGACTAGCGAGCTAGATCCTGGAGAGAAGACAATGCCAACAGTATTTTACTACTTCCACACCAAGCCTGACACACCCAATAGCTCAGATTTTTCTGCATCCTTTGTCTCCTGTCCCAGGAAGCTTTTTTAGCCTGGGTAGAGAGCTGTGCAAATGCCTGGGACCAGCTCAGGCCTGGAGCCAGCCTAGCTGCATTCCTATGGAGGTATTAAGCTCTGTCAAACCTAAGCTGATCTGTGCAGATCCCATGTGGCTGCCCTTGCACCTAAGCAACCTGTTTCATCTATAGTCTGTGTTGTCTGGGAATGAATCATTCAGCATTAATAAATTTCTTTTTTTTGCCAGAGAAATCTCTCTTATTTACAGTTTATCCAAAACACTGAATTTTCTTGCCAAGATGCTCCACCACAGATACCTACAAATGTTTTTATTCAATGCCATTTCATCCTTGTTCCCTGTTCTCTTAGAATAATTAAAAGAATGAGATGGCAATAAAACATCAAAATATTGAGGTAAAAATATTTCTTTTCTGAAAAAGCTGAAGCAGAAAATTTTGATTCTTCAATTTGAGGGAGGAGTATTGGGGCTCAAATGCTTCACAAATCACTTGGGTCAAGCAAAATACTCATTTTTGCTGAATGAACTACACAACGAAAAATCTTATCCAGCTCCATTTGAAATTTAGCATTTAGAGTGAAAACGCGTGTACAACTTCAGCTTTATGCATAGGTGCATGCTTCACCAACAATAAATTGAACAGAACAGGGCACAAAGACACTGTACTAAATTGCATACTGCAGCCTCCAATTTTGTACTTTCAGATATTTATAGGTAGCTGCAGAGTTGTGGGTGCACTAATTTTTCATATGCAAATGGTCATTTGCACATCCAGATATGCCTGAAAAATTAAAGACTTGTTTGAGCACTAATGAAATACAGCTCCTCCATGAACTGAATAAAAGCATTAAGGCATCATAGCAAAGGGAAGGGGGAAATACAGAAGCATTATGGGAGGTGCAAGAAATATTTAAGAGAGCTGAAAAGAGCTGCAAATTTGCAAAAGCATCCCTATGGGTTTTGAAATTTCCCTTCAGTTAAGAATAAGCTCAGAAACAGAGAGAAGCAACACAGCATAACTCAGTTGAAAATCTGCCCTTACCCTCTCACGTGATCTCTTAAGATGATGATGAACCCATGTAATTGATTGAACAAACACCTTAAACACATTATACCTTCATATTAATCAAACTATGGAAAACAGAACGCTTGGAGGAAACATTTCAGTGCACCAGTACACATGCAAGCTGGTTCAAAGCAAGGGCAACGGCCTCCACTCATCATCAGAGAAGCTACACTGATTTGTATCTGCTGGACTTACAGCCATTGATTTTGGCACTTAACTCTCCTTCTCTTGTACCCCACAGGCTGTGGAGCAGTGGGTGTCAGGCTCCATGAAACAAAGGCACTAGCATCCAAAAAGCAGGTAGTACTCCCCTTGCAGCTTTGTCAAGGAGTGAACGACCAGCTGAAATTTTGGGCCTCTTCCCTCCCTGCCTCCTTCCCCAGCTCATTCACACACACTCCCTCAAAATGCAAACACACACGTACAGCACCTTAGTTGTCTGCGGAAGGAACATGACATCAAATTGACAGAGCTGTGACTATTTGACATCCAAGCTGATAACAGAACGGCACTTCTGAGCAACACTTGAACAATAGGCAAGAAATGTGGCTTCCATAAATGGCTGAATTTACAGCTTGCTGTTCAAGAAATAAATAAACCATTACCCACAAAGCATCTTTTCTCTTTGAAGTATGTCACCTGTCACTAAAGGTTAAATAACTGCTCATGTAAGGCTGGCGGGAGTAGGTTGTAGCTTTGCAACGTCTTATAGCTTTAATAGTGACTGTGCAGTTATAACCCTCCTGCTTTAAGGAACACAACATCACTGATTGTCGGCAGTAGGAAATAGATCACCTACTACATGCCTGTTATTGGCTCATTGCTTGTTATGATTTTATGAAGGAAACAGGTCAAAATAAAGTAGGCAGCAATCAGCACGGAATAATGGACCAACTGCTATGACTGACAGGACAAGACGCAAGAGACTTGGACTTCAGATTTGGGAGCCAGCTCATACAGGAAAAGCAAAGGTCTCTCTTTCTCTAAGACATAGTCATGCCATTAGTCTGTGCCTTTGCTCCCCATCCACGAACCAGGGACAACAAGCACCCGTCACTTTGATGCTCATGATGCCCTGTGGAACTAGGACAAAAGATTCGTAGCTCAGACCATCCAGTAAAGGGAGCGAGGGCAGGTGAATGCAAGCACACAAAGAATACTGAGGAGGCCACCAGTGGAGACTCAAATCCTGTGTGGACTGTTTATAAGCCACTGAAGGAGATGGCATCTTCTCTTCACCACCCCACCCCTGCCCAAAAAACCTGCTCCTAGAGTTTCAGATGAGGTAACTTTCCCACCCCTTCCTGCCAGCTCTGGAAGGAACAGAGCAGCTTAAAACCCTAAACCACGTGCAAGAGATTACAGTAGGGCAGAGAGCTTACTGATGGAACAGGTGTTATCAGAAAACATGCAGAAACATTCAGACAGTGAACTGAAAAAGTACAAGCTTCTAGAAATGAGAGACAGCACGTTGGCTCGGTAGCCTGCCATTTCCCACAGAGTCTGGTAAGGACAAGGAAATGGGCAGAAATCACTTGCAAAGTCCCTCAGGCATTAGTGAGAAATGATAGTGACCTTGTCAGACAGGCAATGCTGCTTGCCTTCTCCATTCTGTAGGGAGCACACATGGATTTTCAAAATAAGAAGTTGTTATTACAAAACATAATTTATATACTTATTATGGGCAGGGATTTGTGCCTACACAGACGCACCAGTCTCTTGAGGCATGAGTACACGTTACTGTAGAAGTTCCCTCACCCTGCAAGTTGGGTGACCAGGCTCACAGCGCTCAGTCACCTGCCTCCTCAAAATCCTCCCAGGAAATAAAAGACAGCAGGAAAAGCTAAAGCCTCATATCTCAGCTGGATAGTCATTAGTCCCACAAACATGGCAAAGTGGTCTGTTACTGCTCCTCTGTAGTATCTCTGTGATTTTACTCTTTCAGGCTAAGAAACATTCAGAAATGGTTTTTCTGCCAAAGCTCAACAGCATTCCAGTTTTTGCCCTGCAAAGCGGTGCCTCAGCAAGAGCTCCTTTCCCTCTCTGGATGACTGCTGCACATCCCAGAGAAGCATTGGTTGTTTTTTGCCTCCACTTGAGAGGGCATTACTGGAGTAGAGGGTCTGACCAACAGATAACCACAGATTGACAACAGAGCCCCAAGAATACAGAGAAATAAAACTCTTCTTTCAAACCTCTCTTCACTCAGCTGCTTTTCAAATTCAAAGTGTCCGTATGGCTAACCAGCATGAAGGGCTTGCTGTGAGAGCAAGAGGATTGCCGGCGTCCCAGAAGCAGACAGACATTCAACAACAGGAATAGCACTGTGATATCTGGCAACTTCTGAATCCACTTCCATCTCAAAACTGTATCTCCTTCTCCACTCTCTCCTTCTCCACCAAAATGGAAAGTAATGAAAGCTGTATTCCTGATCATAGTGGGGGAAGCAAAGGGGAGATTGTCCCAGTTTGCCAAAAGCACAAATCCCACAAAGTTTTACACTGGTTCCAAAACTCTACGCCCGGTCCTGACCCATATGCTATCCTCCAGTAATCTAGGTCTAATGAAGTTGAATGAAAGCTGTCAGGGAAGAGGAGCATGATGCAAAAAGAGGCACAGGTTGTATAAACGTTATGTTACCCCTTCTTATCCAATAAAACCAGCCCTTGCACTCAGGGTGGGTGCTCCACCTGCTAAGAGCCCTCCATTGGGCTGTCTGCAAGAACTGCAGACGAACACACACAGGTTTGCCATCCTCTCCATCCCCTATATTATCTAGGAAGATTTGTAGCTGTATGTAGACAGTTGCAGTGTGGCATCACAAAGAATAGCGCTGTATCTCTCAGAAGTCTCCTGTTCTTAACAGGAAGATTAGTAGTTAACATACCTTCCCCTGAGGAGCCATCTATGAAGTTTTTAAGGAATCACATAGAGGACCTGACACGAGAGGGGGCCCACAGACTAATTCTTTATCTTAAAACCTTTATTGCAGTTTCTAGTGCTCTAAAGTTCAGACAAATTTAGACAGGACCTAAGTCATTTGCCCTTAAAGAAGCCAAGTAATAAATTATCCAAGCCACAGTCAGTGACACCCAAATGCAGAGTTACAAGAATATTCTGTTCTCTATCACTTTCCATGGGCCAATGGATGTGGTAGCACAAAAACATGCATTTTAGTGCAACAAGATCTGTATTCTTAAAGAGATTTGTTCTTTTCCTTCATAAACCCTTCCAGTACCACCCAGCTGAAGAGAAATGTGCATGCAAGTATTTGGCACCCTTCCTCTCACTTTACAGCCAAGAGAAATCCAGAGGCCAGTTTCCCCAGTGCCCTGACAACCCAACAGAGATGGGATATTCATTTCCATTCCCATGTCAGATGACAAGCAAGTTATAAATTGTGTTCAGTTCTACCATCCCTTGTTTATCTACCATGACAGTCTTCTCTGGCTCTCGTGTGGCTAGGAGCCCAGAAGGCATGCATGACCTTTTTCAAGCTGTTCGAAGTTGTCATAAGCTCTTCTGCCCCCCTTTATTTTCCATCATTTTATTCATGCCCTGCCCTTCTCCCTCTCCAACATCCCTTTATTGCAGTCCTCCTAGAACTTTATCTTCTCCTGTCTCCCTGTCCCTGAATTACAGCCTCTCTTACCTTCCTCTCTTTTCCTCTTCTTGTTCTCTTTGATGGTTTTTCTTTTATTTCTTTCCTCCATTTGTTGAGCAGGGCAAGCTTTCACCCAGACACTCCATTAACCCAAGCCTCATCTGACTTGCTACAGTACTGAAAAGAGATGAAAACTGGGCTCTCCTCACTACCTCCTCCCTCCCTGCTTTCATTTATCTTTGCTTCCTCATTTTTTACCTCTTCCCCTCTCTCCCCCCCGTTTTCTCTTCAGGCTCATTATTGTACCTGGTCCTCTCTTGATCTGCTGTCATTTTTTGAGCTGCCTGTTTTGCTCATCTTCCAATCCCCCATCAGCACTCTCTAAAAATTAAGTTCAGAGATTAGTCCTCTGCAGCTGCCCTAGTGCTGAGTCGAACCAAACATCACTTACATCCAGAAATTTCCTTTCAGGGCCACCTGGCAGGGTAAAGTAAGACATCTTACTTTTCTTGCCAAGGCCCGAGCTGCTGAACTAGTAGAGACACAGAATTATTTATAGAGACAACTCATGGGGATGTTATTGAGGTGATGGCTCAACACCTCAGAGCCAGCCCCTCCAATATTCCAGGCGGTAATGAATAAAAAATAGGGGGCAGATGGGAGACACGACAAACCCTTTAGCTGGGATTTGGTTTCCAACAGTGAGATTTGGCTAATTTTCCCCTCTCACACAGATAAAAGAAACAAGGGGCATCAGAATCTTTGATGTTCAGAAATATGGGAAGCTGTATTTATGGTAAACATGAAAACCACCTGACACTGACTTGCGAGTGTCAGAGCTGTTTATTTTTTACACAGCACTTCAACAACTCACTAGTGAGTGCTGAAACTTGCAGGTTTGCGTTTAGTTGTCTCACTACATAGTGAGACAGAAGAGAAAATGGACTAAACCAAGACGCAGGAAAAGAGTTTGGGATTGGAATGCCTCTGATAACCCTCACCATACAGCTGGAGCAAGACCATTTGTGAAGCAGTAATGTACAGATGACAATACAAAAAAAGCCCATCACAGATGCAATAAAAACAATGACCAATTCTGCAGGAAGATGGCGTTCATACTGAAATGAGGCGATTTCACCTTTACCAAAGCAGCACTGACATTCATCACAAGAGCACAGCAGGGCTGGGGAGCTTATTGCAGTTACCTGGTCTGAGGAAAAACTAAGATGCTACAGGTGTTCCTGACAGACTAAAGCCTGGGAATTGTGGATGGAGAGCACCCTTCATCCTATACAGGGCATGACAGAAACTGTATGTCAGCAGCACAAGGAAGATAGAGAACTAATATCCAGAAGAGGTACAGGACTATGCATTAAGAACCTTAAATCATGGACAGCAGAACTGGATCAAACCCAGCTTCTTAAAAGTCTGTTTGGTCCTGGGTAGAAGCATTGACTGAAGCTTTCACCAGGGCTGGATTTTCTCCTGCAATAACTGCGGCACCCAAAACAGCAGAGCTCTCTTTGCAGCTTCTCTCTGTGGCACCATTTCAAATAGCTACCTATTTGGTTATTTTCATAAAAGAGAATAAAACCTTTTAATCACTTAATTTTGACACTTCTAGTTGAAATCAGCCAATTCAAACAGTGAATGAGGCAAAACAAACATGAACAGACACACATTAAATGGTTTCCGAAGTTTCCTTTTGTTAAGGGACTAAAAGGCATGGTGCCAGAAATAAGACATATGGAAGGCTAGCTATCCTACCAAATTGAGAAGCAGCACAGAATTCCTAGCGAAAGAATGGGATCATAACTCAACAGGCATTTCTGATGGCAAAACGTGAAGAAATGACAAAAAGGGAAATCAATGGGATATTGTATTACCTGGCTATAAAGTATTCAAGAAGGATATATTGGGGCCAAGTTTTATTCTAGCATGACTCCAATGACTTCAGCAGAGTTACAGTAGTAAAGACACTGGTCCTCTAATGCAGAGACCACAACACTAGCAATAGACTCAGCTCCCACAGCATCCAGCGACACGACATCACTGTGGGCACGGTCTTGGTTTAGCATCTGCCTTGACAAAAATACCAAGCTGTAAACATATTTTAAAGTTATTACAAGCTTTCTGTTCAAAAGAAGATAAACATTCCACAATGAAGGAAATCAAAGAAGAAAGGAAGTCCAACGCAACAGGTAACTGACCAGCCACAGCAAGACAAAAGCTAAGAGAAGCAATTTTGGTTTAAGCACTTCTTGAAACTGCCAGTTCTAGGTTACAATGGAAAAACAATTTTACATTCTCCTTAATTCAGACATGTTAAAATAAAGGTAATTATTGACAAGCTAATGCATACCACTGACCAGAATATCATCCAGTTCATGTTCTTAAAATAGCAAGCAGAAGAAAATCTAAAAGACTTTTAGATGCATAAGGTACTATCACTTAATCAGAAATCAGCAAGAGAGAGTAAACACCAAACACTCCCATTCTGCCTGAAGTGCAGTGTAGTACATGATAACTCTCAGACTATTTTTTTCCTGTAGGTGCTAATGATTTGTAAAAAATAAGTAATAAGGCGACAGAAGTTTCAGAAGTAGCAAGATACATCTAGTTTAGACTGTAGAAGACGACGACTCTTCCAAGGTCTCCGACCAAGTGGGGTGCACCCACAGTAAAGCAGCAGATCAATCCCCTGTTCACAAGCAGAAGGTAACATGCAGTAGAAAACACAGTTTGAACTGTCCACGAACTGACAGCTGCTGCCGGTATTAATTGTGGCCACTCAAGGAAGAGACCTGGTGTCACTGGGGACAGCTCAATGACAGTCTGATCAATATGCACAGGCAGCGGAGAAGAGTGAGGGGAAGCAAAAGAAATGCACAGTTGATGAACTTACCCGAGCATATTCTAGTACCGCCATCTAACTTAGGGGTATGCTCTCATTTACAATGCTATATTTTGTTCCAGCCAATAATCCCCATGCCCTCCATGGTACCACACAGCTAAACCATCAGGAATCAAAACAGCAGACAAATACAATTACTGCCCGCACGAGGCCACAGATGTTTCCAAGTACATAGTTAACTTTCAAACTAGTAGGGCAGATGCCTTCGCTATGGAAGATGACTTAGGGCCTCCCTAAAACCTCGTCTTCAAAGGCAAGCTGAATTCAGAGTCTTAGCATTCCTAAAAAATATACTGTTCCTACTCAAAGGTGACCAAATAAGAAAGCCAAGTGATTCCAGAGTTCATTAACGGGACTTTGAACACAAGAGTCAGCTGAGGCCTGACCACTGGCAGAGGGGCTACACAGTCCGCCTTGACCCAGAGGCAGGAAAATGCCCTGGTGCAACACACATCTCCGCAAGTATTCACCTCCATTTCAGAGACACCGACCACACTGTCATACCAACTGGCCACATGGAAGATAGCCTCTGCCTGGTTCAGCTAAGGAAAATCTGTCCAGTTCATGATCCTACATCTTTGCCAAAGCAGATGCCAGTACAGCTTGGACAGTGTGTGTGAAAAATACACTGGCATCTCCCACCCAGCCAACAGCCCATGCTTGTCCCTGTCCTTCACCTTTCCATATTCAGAACTAGAGCACCACTAACCTGCTCAAGGCCACCATCCAGCCAAACCTGCTTAGCAGCTCATCCTGGTAACTGTGAAGACTAGAGGAGTAAAGGAGGGGTAATGCAATATGCAGAGCTTGGCTGTGTCCCACTAAGATCTGAGGATCACAACGAGCCTGGACAGACCATGAAATAAAGCTCTTCCTGTTCTTTAAATGAAGTTACTTCTCTCCACTTGTTTCAGATAAGATTGGAAACAAGGGGAAGAAAACATCCTCCTTGGACTGAAAATGATCTTTTGACCTCCCAAATGTGACATTTGCTTTTTGCGCTACTGCATCTTCTTTTTGCTTAGTGATATCCTCGGAAGCAAGTTTGCTGCCATAAAAGAAATTGCTGCAGCTGTAAATAGTGACGAACACTGAATATTCTTTACAATTTCTGGAAATGTCTTGTGTCACGCCCATGACTGCACTCTAATTATCCAATTAGGAAGCAGGAAGAAGAGCACATGGCTTATTGTGTCCAGCCAGATCTTACATACAGCACTCAAACTGTGAATATCAAACAAATTGCTCACAAATTAGTAAGACCAAATTATTCACAGAAATTCTTTGAATAATCTCAAATAGCCAATAAATTGAGGGATGGCAAGAAATGACTATGATCTGCTTATCAGCAATTCAGGAACAAGAACAGGAAGCTGCATTTGCCAGGCTTCTTCTAAAAGTTGTTTGAATTTTCACCATAACGAGTGTGTGAATTTGACTGAGCACTGCAGACTACCTTTGAAGTTTAGTGAATAACAACAGGCTGAAATATGGTCAAACTTAAATAAAGACAGGATGCTTCCAAAGCGGTCACGATTTTTCACTCCCCTATTATCTGTAAATTGTTTAACCAGCAAACCACGCCTGTGATCATTGCTGACAATGTAGTTAAGTGCATGATACCAAAGAAGAAAATGGCTTGAACAAGACAGACATTATGATTACACAGAACTTAAAGTTTGGTTTACTTTCTTTTTCTCCTCTAACAAATCCACTGACCTGCAAACTTCCTCAACTGATTTTTGTAATCCCTTACAGTTTTTGTTTTTCTATTTTTGGCTTAACATTTTCAAGCCGTTTTTAAAAATTAAGTATTTTTGAGAGAAGAGATTGAATATGCATTGAAGCCTTCAGTTTTTGAAGGCTTTCATATTAGATGAGCATCTAACAGAGTTCCATGAACCTGTTTTAACTTTATGCACTCTTTTCACCAATTTGTCAGGAATCTCTTAGCAGTATTTTCCCCCACCTATTATACACTTCTGAAAAAGAAAAGATATTTCTGCAGGAAGTACTTTTACTGGAGGAAGGAGATCCAAGTGCAAGCACTAATAAAAAGCTATTTCTCTTCTTTTTCTGGGGTACAAGACAGACAAACAGAAGTTCATGACAAAGCCCTCTGATGACTAATTCCTTTTGTTGCAATAAATGCTGACAGCTCCACCCTCACGCAGACACACATCTGATTTCATTAGATACTGTTCAGATGTGTATTATAACTGAATATTTCAGGAGAGGTGTACACCTTGGTTGACAAGCAATACAGGAGAAGGCAGAGTATTTCACCAATTACACACACAAAGCTGCTTTCCTGTAGTAGGGACAGAGTACATGGTACCACAACTATTCCAAATACAATTTCGTTACCACTAATAGCTTGGTCAGCTCCTACTGACTGTTAAAAAAATGCATGGATACCATTTGCCAATGCCCCTTTTCTCTGCATGCATATACTCACAGTCACCAAAGTATGACAGTGCATTCCCCCCATTTACTCACCAAGCTTCTCATACAGATGTACAAGCCTGTCTTTCTCACCAAAACACACACCTCAAATCACACCATAAGACTTATTCTATCCTAGTGATTAAAACACAGCCTGCTACCTTAAATAGGCATGCAATTTTTACAGATGGCCAGGTCACTTGTGATTTTGTCTCCTCTTTCTCCACCCTCATATGTACATCTTTCAGTCTGCCTTGAAACAACTTAAAACGATCTCATCTTTAAAGAACGTGGGCTCATCACCTTCTGATAATTAAGCTTCTTTAAGGGGTCTCAAGGTGGGCAAGCAGCCTTGTGGAATGGCCCGTAATCACTAGTCACCACTAAAAACCTTGCCTATATTATACAAAACATGAAATAGCTAGGAATACAGGGAATACAACTAGGAATTCAACCCATAAAGCCTTCTTTGTGCAACTGAGAAGCCTCAGAAGTGCTTTGAAAGGCTTCAAGGAAGAGAAATGATTTTAACAAAAGAACAAAAAAAGAAAACTTGAAAGAGAACAGAAGTTCTGAAGTGTGTGGGGGTGGGAGAAGTCTTCAGTGTTAGGAACACCAAAGAGATCTCTAACTCAAAGCTACCAGAATAGCTTAAACAAGCCGAGGTGGCTGTGGTTTGATATTCTTACTTCGGCAGTGACTGTAGTTTGTTGCCCAGCGGACTGCACTGTGGATCTAACTGGACTGTGGTTTAATTTGCAGAAGACCTAGAGAATAGTTGTTCCCTATATCCCCACAAGAGCAGTTCAGCTTCCAGGAGGCTACAGAGCTGTGCTTCCGTGCCGTAGCTTGCTGGCAAGGAAACAACAGCCTACCTCTCCTAATTGGCCCCGAGAACAGGCAAAGGGACACAGAGAGGAGAAAGAAGCCCTATGCTTGTTATGCATGAACTGCCCTCCTCTGCCAGCAGAGCAGCTCTCAGATGACCATCAGACGGCTGAGATGAGAAATGGGCTGGCAGATCCTTCACTGCGATGGCACCACGGCTTGAAATTCCAATCTCCTCCCACTCCCCTGGGGTAGTTTATGAGCCATTTTGGTTAGTGAACGTTGGCTCCTAAAATTAATGAGCGTGTCTGTTTTCAACATACGGTCAATTGCTGATTGTTCTGATCTGGTGAGCCAGGCTGATGAATACATACCACCCACAGATAAAGAAAGAGCTGGGCTTTCCTGCCGTGTGTTCAGAAAAGGGAATAGGAAAAAGAAACAACAGCAAAAAAGCTAAACTGAATGCCAAAAGGTACAACAGGGTGACCGATGCACCCAAAAATGCACTTAATAGGGACCTGAACTATGAAAAGATGTCTTCTGCTGCAGCTAAGTTTTTACTGAACATTTAGACCTGGTCATTTCTCTTTTGTCTGTAGCCAACAACAGAAACTGGATTGTGTAGCCCTGGCCTTAACTGAATGCCAAACCACAGCCATAAAAAGGCATCTCCACCTCACTTCAGACACTCATGGGAATAGGTAACAACATCCAATTCTCACACACCGGTCAACCTGTCCTCTCTGACTGTAACACCCAGCCACAGCTTACATGCTCACTTCATACTATCACTCCCTGCCAATGTGTACTCTGCTGCTCGGATCCCCAGGGAAGTGGCTCAGCACAGCTGGAGGCACACATGAACATTTCACAAAGTGACCACATGCTCTACCTGCATGATCATGTTAGACAGCAGGTGCAGCTAGTTAGCCCAAAATGTCAAGTAATAAAAGTTCTGATTAAGAATAAAAGAAAAAGGCCAAACACCCCTTGCCAGTCATAAGACACACTGCCCATCAGTAAATTAAAGTTTTTATGCCACTGCATACATTGCATGTGCCTGCTATCTACAGCCATGCATTCACCTCATGAAAAATACATGAAGATCTAAGTGGCATTAATAGTGTTTATGAGCCCATCACCTGGACAGATATTCTCTTTATGGTTGTAATGAAATAAGAGAAAGACACACACAGAGACCATAACCTTTTTGAAAGAAAAAACCCTAATGTGTATTCCTGAACCCCCAACCTGAATTCTTGATGTCCCCCAATGAAAAGAAAATACACTCTGCCAGAATCGACACATTAAAGAACCCCCTTCATTTAACAACAAAGCATCTGCCAACCTCGTTATACATCTGTCATGTACACATCAGGCTGCGCTCACAGAAGTGAAGAGATGAACAGGAACTGTGAGCAGGAGGTGGCTGCTAAAAGAGGAGGGAAAGGAAAAGCAGATAAGATTTGAGGGTGGTGGAGCAAAGGACAAACAGTAGAGATGGAAAAGCAGAGAGCAAGAGGGAAAGTTAAAGGGAAGCAAGGCAGAGCACATTTGATCGATCACCAACTCTGTATTAACTCAGTCACAGGGTTCTGATGATCTCTAGATGGACTGAGCTCTGCTCTTGTGGTTTATGATATCAGCAGAACCATTTGATTGAATTACGATGTTTCAGCTGATCGCTCTGTATCAGTAATCTTTGACTTCTCTACTCACCAGCCAACTCCTCTAAGAAAGGCAAGCTTTAATGGCAAGGAATGCTTTCCTGACATTTTTTAGTTGGAGCAAATCAGTATAAGAGTTGAATTGCTTTTGTTGACATTTCACAGGGAGACCAACACGGCAGGCACCACTGCCAGTCCTTGATAGCAATGAAAGGGCAACTAAGAAGAGACAAACACACTTGGGTATGCAATGTGCAACCCTTTGAACTAGGCAGAGATGAAGACCGCTCCCAGATAAAAAGCGTCCTCATGCCATACATCCATTCTTTTCAACCTTCCCGCTCACATCCAGCTTTACTGAGCAAGCATTCATGTTGCCAAAAGCCACTGCCTTTTTGCATTTTACTAAGGGGCAAGGATATGCCTATCTTACTGTTTGGTAACAACAGAAGAGAGTACGTTAGTGCAGAGCATAGGAAGCTGTCACAGCCATTACCCCATTGTATTACGTGCTGCACAAAGACCAAGAGAAGCAGTTTCTATGTGAAGGATTTAATATCCATATGCAAAATCAGAGCTGAAAGATGGACATAAGAGATGGTAAACTACACAGAAACAAAAAGAACATTTTGAGACACAGTGGCCTGGATGAAGTGTCAGTCCAAACCAATCTAAAAAACCAATTAATCCTTATACTCATTCTTGAACAGGAACCGAATCTGAACTGTTACTTTGAGTTTTAAGCTCAAAGCTTAAATATTTAACTTTCTTGTGTTTCTGCCTAGCATACTTGTTGCATCACCTGAGCATTCAGGTTTGGGGCTTTGCTTTTGATAGCACCACAACAGGGGAAAATTTCAGAAAAGACTTGAAGGGAAAAAAAACCAGTGTCAACTCTGCCCACTTTTATAGGGAACTCTAACTTCTTTTCAGAGGAAAGGATCAAAGCACAAGGAAAAATATTAAGTAGTCGTACATCAACACTGCAAATGCAGAATGAAACAAGATAGATACCGCTTCACCCGCAGCAGGGACTTCAAACTGTCTGAAGTCAGCAGTTCTGAACTGATGGAAAGGGGACCGTGGGGAAGATGAGCAGAGTGTACTAGACATCAGCAACTCTTCATCTTATACATTGACCCTTGGTGGTTATCAGGTAGCAGAAGCTGGAACAATCTCATCATTGTTCTGCGTTAATCTAAGCCAAGCTAACCCTAGGCCATCTTCAACTACTTTTGGCCTATTACCTTCCCATCCTTCCAAATCCAATAAACATAATTTTTTTATCAGGCTGGAACATTGACCTTGCTGTACCTGTCTCCATTCCCAATAGTCGACAAGCGGGCAGACAGAATGATGACTTAAAAAAACCCTGAAGCTTATAATGACAATCCTCAAAACCAGGGTCAAATCTTGAGCAATAACGGGTATTGGAAGGCAGTTCAGGCACAGGGCACCTCCTTAGACTTGGATCTGTAGCAAAGCAACTGTACCCTGAGGCAAATACATTGTTTCACTAGAAGTCTGCAGTACCTTGAGAAAGAGACACACACCCACAGCTAATATATTTCTAACTTCAGTAACTATCTCTTTTTTGGAACTGCCAAGACAAGTGATGCATCGATTTTCCTACAGCTCACCCTGCATGATTGGTATCAAGGCTGCGTAGGCGTCTGGCGAAGTGTTCACAAATTTCTCTGAAAAAGTAAAGACAAAGAAATCCACAACTGTAATCAAATTCGAGATGCTGAGACCAGTACAAAAACGTCCTCATAAGACAGGCTCATTCTATTCAGCCAGAATTGAAACTGAGCCATTACTGAAATCTCATCCGAAGACCTTTGCAGAAATCACATGCAATATTATCTGCATGCACATGGAAAGTAACCTTTGCAGAGGCAGTAACAGCAGGGCAAGCAAAATTTGCATTTCAGAGCTAGACAGAGAACCAAGCTGCAGAGACATAATGAAAAGGAAAAAGAAACCTATAGCTGGCCATTGAGACCCCTGCTGCAGCATGGGACAGGTGTCACTTGTGAAACTCATTGATGATTGACATTTTCTATCCAGGCTTTAGGCTGCAACTGCATCTCATTTGCCTGATCAATTGCTATCAGCTCCTGCCTTCTACATTCCATCTGTATTTTGCTCACTGGAGTTAAAAATGTACACATACATGACAAATAGCTCTGAAGATACAGACAAGAGACACAGGTGTCTCACCATGGGCTCACATTAGGCTCCTGCTCCAACAACCACTCCCCTTTCCCCCTCTCTGCTCAGGGAAATCTGCCTCATTTATGGAGTGAGCTGCCCAAAGGTAAAAACACAGATTCAGAACTGCCACCCACACGCATTAACTAATTCATCTCCCAGAGGTAGAACTACTCCTTACAGGACATTTGGCAAATGCCATTGTCACTGGAGAAAATCCAGGCCCAGGGGGAACTGCTTACAACCACAGCAGAAATCTGTATGAGTAGACTCCAAGTCCTGTATCTTCTAAATCAGAGCTGTTTCTTCTACCTTACTGACACAGCCTCCCAACATATTCCTCCTCCCCTCCAATGTTAAGATATAGCAGTTTTATAGAGTGTGCAGATGCTGAATTTTTTGCATATAAAGTTTATCATCTAATCACTCACTCATGGAATAAAGTGCCAAGTAACATTTGAGTAATCAGACTGAATGCATAAATATCCTACAGTTACACAGTTGTTACAGCGTATCATTTCATAGTTAGTTTTCTGCTTTTACAGCCATCATCAGTAGTGACTCCAATCCCCTAAACATTAAATGATCTCTACAGAAACGACCTCAGGTGGGGGAGGAAGAGGCAAACATTCTTCTTCCTACTAGAGAGGGGAACAGCAGGCAGAAATGAAGGTGATGAGTAACCAGTACTTCCTTGGAGCCCTTGGCATGTGGATTCACCACGATCTGCTCACAGTGCCAAAGACGGAGACACCAACCTCTAGCACTCCCACCGCATGGCCCTTCTCCCCTTCACATGTTGGAAGGTAGCCCAGCTTAACAACCAGTCCTATAATCAGCACCTACCCCTCTCCAGTGCAATATGCCTTCGCAGAAGCCCCATTTCCATGCCTCGCTCCCCTGGCACAGGTCACACATTTAGGAAATTTATGAGTCTTTCCACTGGTAGGGAAAGGCTGTTGCCTTCATTGAGGTCTGGTGTCATCTTCAGTTTCTGTGTATGGCAGCTCAGAGTATTACAGCACACCTGTAAAATTCTTCCCTCTCTCACACAGAATACAACTAGTATAAGCCTAAGAACATATGAATAGTAAAGAAGACTTCCCTATCAAATCCCACAATTTTAGTATCTACTTCCTTTTCCAATTCTAATGAAAACTCGGAATTTGGGACTGTATAAAAGGGAACATTTTCAAAACTTTGGATCAGCATGATAAATCATTTAACACTTTTGAAAAAAGTTTAATGTTTACACCTTCAACTGTTTTGTTTCAGTTTGTTGAATCAGTTGACCCTTCCCATCCCCAGAACAGCCATGTTCCAAGAAGGTACTCTTCATTCTCAAGGGGAATTTAACAAATTTATCTCACTTTCTTATTGTCCTCTATACACCAGATTAGCTAGCTCCAGTTTGTAGCCCCTGATGAAACATGGCTGTCGGACCAGCAATACACCATCATTTCAACCAGAAGAGACCAGAGCGTGTCTTGGGAAACACAAGTCTTAGGAATCCAGCCTGCTTTGTAGGGGTGAGGGAAACAGGAACACATTTTCAATGGAAACTTCCTGGTCAGCTCAATCAGTAATTCCAAAGGAAGATAAATACAAACATCTGTTATTTACCAAGGAAAAACCCCACACACATGAGAAGAATACTGACAACAGCTCCTTGACCAGTAAATGTGAATTTAAGAGAGCAAAACCTACTTGAACTCCAGAGACTTCATTATGGAGGTGGTGCTCATACTGAAGTGAGAGGAGATTCTCTGAATACTTTAATGTTTCAGAGGGACCTGGCTCATTTCTGATAGGGCATGAACTGCCAATAATCTGATAGTTTAGTGATGAATCATACTTCAGTTGCCTTTTAGGATATCAGCCTCACACACTTATTCTGAATTTGTTTTTTGCCTGGAAAAGACCCTGTTATAGCTGATCATGCTTCTTCAGGTGTTTAAAAAATGAATTAAGGGACAGATGAATGCAACAATGGGCAAGAAGGATACAAGAAAATAGCACAGAAGAGGACTACAACAGCTGTAGTCACCTGGGACATCTTTGGGCTTCCAATACTAAGAACTATGCAAATCACAAAGAGTCTTGAACCAGGGAGAAAGTAGCTGCATAGTGTCCAACATCAGAAACCTGGGCTAGTGAGTTCTGTCAGACACAGGCAGAGACATCTAGCAGCACTAGCAAAAGGCCCTGGCACAGCTATTGGCATCTGGCAGCTACCGTTGCAAGCACTTTCTCATGTGAAACATAAGCAGTACTACCAGCAAATTCTCACTGGGACTAGATATCATGCTGTCCCCACTGGGAAGAACACACTCTGAGAAATTGACTAAAAACACTGAGATTTGCTGGTTCCACGGAAAACACTGAAATGTGAGCTGCCTGCAGAATTCAAATAGGCCATGTAAATAGGGCTTCATGTCTCAGGCACAGGGGATGCACAAATGACTTCCAGTCCTAGCAGCCAGGAAGGGATGCAGCCTCTGCTCTTCCCATTGTCCACCAGGAGCACAGAATCAAGCATGCATATTATAGCTCACAGCAGTTCTGCTAAGCCAGCAGCAAGGGAGAGGGCACCACGCCTGAAGTACTCTTCATTCTCATCAGGCTGTGGTGAAGTGGCCTGAGAGTAGCTGATTGCAATCAGAGTCTCCCTGCTGAGCTAGATGGATGCTACAGAAGGCAGTCTCCAGCTGGACTGGGGTAAGATATAGCAACTTTGGCCACAAAGAATGAAGTCTCAGAAAAAGAGAAGAAATCTGCAACAGCAGAATGATGAATGAACTACATATCTGTGTTCAATCAAAATCTAGACCACATCCCAGGGCACTATATTCATACATAGATGGGCCTAAGCAGATGTTCCCTCTGAGCAGCTCTGGTATGAATAACGCACACCAATCAAGGGCTTCAGCTCAGGCTTCCCAAAACCATTCTGTTTTATTTTAAACCTCTTTCATCTCCCATTCTAGCTATATCAGGAGAAACAGAGTAAATCACCACCAATTTTAATTTTTAGCTCTTACTGGAAACATGCCATTTCTGTAACAACTGAACATCTATCTGTTTAAGCGTCTCAGGGTTCAGACCTTCAGTCACCTTTAGCTGGAGGTGAAACTGTGTCACTATTCCAAATTCACATGAGGCCAAGATCAACCATAACTTTTTCAGAAGGCCTCTGCAGACCTGCTTAGTGCTCCCTTGCATCTGTAGGACCAAAAAAACAGTAAGGAAGCACTAACCATCTCCTTA
>Ga0065711_1002726_pt1 | contig 32007 bp, 16 predicted proteins | sample Hoacrofraction12_FD_59098 | JGI IMG/M metagenome (GOLD analysis project Ga0065711, IMG submission 59098) | Hoatzin crop microbial communities from Cojedes, Venezuela - Epithelial fraction 12 v2 (version 2) | ecosystem: Host-associated > Birds > Digestive system > Esophagus > Crop | place... | reverse complement strand
CTGTCTGTCTTTCTGTCTTTCTGTCTGTCTTTCTGTCTGTCTTTCTGTCTGTCTTTCTGTCTTTCTGTCTGTCTGTCTTTCTGTCTGTCTTTCTGTCTTTCTGTCTGTCTTTCTGTCTGTCTTTCTGTCTGTCTTTCTGTCTTTCTGTCTGTCTGCCTGTCTTTCTGCCTGTCTTTCTGTCTGTCTTTCTGTCTGTCTTTCTGTCTGTCTGTCTTTCTGTCTTTCTGTCTTTCTTTCTGTCCTTCTGTCTTTCTGTTCTTCTGTCCTTCTGTCCTTCCTTCTGTCCTCCCTCCCGTCCTCCCTTCCTTCCCTTCCTTCCCTTCCTTTCTTTCTTTTTTTTTGCCTGAGTGATTACTCAGAATTTGAGATCTTGCTGATTTTCTAGCTATGAAGGAAAACTAGTGATGGGTAAGATAAGATGGTGCTTGTCTGCACAAATCACTTATGATAGTTAATCCAAAATAAGAAAAGATATGGATTTGTTAAATGGTTTTAGATGTGTCTGAGGATATTTTGGTTCAAAATTAAAATATGACCTGAAGTCTGCTTTCTTGGTGTCCCTACCAATGTGAGCTATGCTACACCAAATTAATGCCTTTTCAGTTTTTAAGAAATGTGTCCTCACAATGGTGTTTAATGCAGTTTTAACATACTTATTTTCAAAGCTGATTTGCAGTAACTTTCCTAAAAGTTTCTCTCTGGAGAAGCCTATATTGCAACTCTGTTTATTTTGAAAAGAATGGACAGTGTACTATTTCCATGAACACAGCAGGAATTAAGCAACACGAGTTTCTTTGCTCATCGATCCAAGTTGGTTTTTTTCAGTCAGCACTTTACACAAAAGTAACGCCTCCAGGACTTCTATTCATTAGCTTCAGTTCCTCCCAATATTTGCTCTGAGTGTCTCCTTGGCTTTCCGCTCCTCTGTTTCTGTGGAATTTCTCATAGCATTTTTCTGCCACACCCAGGCAGACCTGCCAAGTCAATGCTGTAGTCTTTGAGCTTACTGTATGAGTTCCCTGGATAATCCTTTGAACCATATGGTTCAGCTCCTGCTCACATTTTCTCTGCAGCCACCCACCCATTGGCACACTGGTCCTTTGGCTATTTGAGCATGCCACTCCGTAACGGAGTTCACTTGGGTTTTGCGTTCTTCCTGAACAAGAAGCAGTTGGTTTACACCACCAGCTTCAAAGGGGTATAATCCAGTCCATAACAAGTGCAAGGCAAACTGCTTATGGATGCAGGCAGAACATTTGTGTGCATTAATGGGAGTACAAGTGGTTGCCTGACATACAGGGTATATTTAATAAGTCAGAAATAAGCAGACACTTTCTAAATATAGAAAAACTGACAATCTTTCATTTGCGAGCATCACAAATTCCCTTTGCTTATTTTGAATAAGTAGCACAAGGCCAATAACATCTGGGTTCACAGGGATTCCAGTTTTAAACATAGCATCTCAAATCTCTGCATCCTATAAATCAGTATGATCCAGGAAAACACTGTTGACTTGCACTAGCTCTGGTCTGGCCTGACAAGAGGTAATAATGTTATTGTACTTTCTCTTTTCAAAGCAGAATTAACCTGTGACCAAAAAAGCCCATTTCTGCTTAAGAGAAGAATTACTCTGTTGTCACTTTTCCTGCAAGGCTGTATGCCGAAATAACAGCCAGAGTCTCTTTTTTCATTGCCAGTTGTAAATTCAAGCCAAGGGTAATAAGTGTAAATATAATAAGCTTTTCACTCATGTCAACCCTCAAGTGTTAAGTGGACCTTAGAAGAAAATCCCTGAATGAGACTGGGATCCCATCTTAAGCAGTCAGGATGTTACTTAGCAGCTGCTGCTTGGTTGGTGAGGATTCAAGTTGTCCCCATGTAGGGAGTAGCTGCATTCTGTAAACTGTGTTCTGCTTAAAGAAAAGGTAAGACCAATCAGATCACATGTTTTCTTATTATTTTACTCCTGTCCAAAAGGAAAAGAAATATACCTACAAACAAAATCTGTTCTGTCAGGTACGTGGTAGATGGTATGACCTTGTGATATGCAACACTAGGACTGCATGTGTTTATAATTATAGCTCAGATTTTGCCTAGGTGAATTTGTGCCCTCTGAGGAATGTGTTTATGAAGAGCACTTTACCTATTTATTTTTGTTTTAGGGGACTATGGGCTACCACAGCCTTGGTATTTTCCTGTGCAGGAATCTTACTGGCTTGGCTCTAGAAACCCAAAAGCTGAGAAAACAGCAACTGCTGATGGTGAGTTCGTTCAAAACTTTGGTCTTTAGAAATAATTTCAAAACCACTGATCTGCTTAGAGGTGACTGCTTAAGATTTCCATTGCCTGAGCTGCTGCAAAGATTAGAGAAAGCCATACACTGGGAATCTTCAGCAGGTGCCTTTGAACTTAGAGTTACCTGCTATTATTAGAGTTATTAGAGATGAGTCACTGTTCCATCTGAGAACCTTTAAAGCATGGGTTAACAAGCAGCATCAAACCCCCACACTCTAACCAACACGTTTTGAGACATTCAAGGAGTTCTTATTGCCCAACACAGCATTTGTGAAATGAGTCAAAATTAAATACAATGTTGATCTTATTTACACTGAGGCTTCCCCATCTTTCAAAACCTGATTATTGTCTATTTAGATTGACAATAATTTAAGTCTGTTTACTTCGGGTTTGTAAGCAAGATCAAAATTGGTGCCACCCTTGGACCAACTTGAATGAGAGCCGAAGTCCCGCTTTTGAAGATTTTTTTCTGTACATTGATACTGGAGTAGTTAAGAACAACATGTGGGTGATTGTATTTAAATAGGAATTAATACAGAATGATGATTAATGTCTGGAATACAGGCTTGCTGAAGGTGGTGCTTTGAAATCTGTCTTAAATTTACAAGGTAACAGTGAAATTAATAGAAGTGACAGATGAAGAAATAATTTCTTCAGTCTTCTCATCACAATCCTTACCCTTCATCAACTGAGACAGACTGCTGACAAGGCAGTCTCATCTCAGGGTGATACCTATAAACCAGAAGCAAGTTAATCCTTTCTGTGAACATGCTGATAATATGTCCACTGCTCACATGTTTTGATCAGAAAACAAGGATAAAACATTTTGCTCAAGTGAAGCCTAGCGTTTATTTTGTAGGTGATGTTACATCAGATAGCTGAGCTGATCTAACATTTCACTGTTGAGAAAAAGAAAGGGGCAATTTTGCAGTCCCTTCCACAGCTCTCATCATAGTTCTGCTGATGCTTATCAGTTCCTGGTAAAATTAAGATGTAGATCCTTCTGGAAGCCATTCCCAAGAACGTGAAGGACAAGGTGACAGGAAATAATGAACATGGATTTACCAAGAGCAAATCTTGCCTAACCAGTCTGATTTTCTTCTGTGATGACTGGATCAATGGACAAAAGGAGAGCAGTGGATGCAATTTAACTTGACTTTAGCAAGAGCTTTAGTATGGATTCACATAGTATTCTGACAGCCAAGATGACTACATGCGTGCTGAACTTTATTACAAAAGAATAGCCATCAGTTCAAGTGAAGTGTTTCTTCCCTTCTAGTCAGCACTTGTGGGACTGCATCTGGAGTACTGTGTTGTCCAGTTTGGGGATCCTCATTGAAGGGAAGACATAGAGTTGCTGGAGGAAGCTCAGTAAAGAGCCACCAAGTTGATTAGGAGCTGGAGCCTATAACATGATGAGACGATGAGAGAGTTGACTCTACTCAGCCTCAAGAGAGAAGGCTAAGCTAGAGCTAGACTTCTCAGATGTGCCTAGTGGAAGCATGAGAGGCAATGGATGTAAGCTGGAACACAGGAATTCTGATTCAATATAAGAAAAAAACTATTTATTGTGAAGGTGGTTAGAACACTAGGAGAGGTTGCTCAGAAATGTTGCAAAATGTCCATTTTTGGAGATCGTCACTGTGATCTGAATTGGCCCTATTTTTTGAGGACTGAAATGGAGATCTGTGGAAGTCCCTTCTGGTCTAAATTATTCCATGATTATCGCAGCTAGCCTGAGTGTGCTGATGCTTATTTCGTTCTCTCTTCTACAAAAAAGTTGCCTTGGGTTTCTCAAGCAGGGACAGTTGGAAGGGTCATCTCTGATTAATTCCTTTGTAGGAGGTATGTAATTCTTACCTATTTGAAGAACTAAGACTCTTCAGTGCCTCAGCTTATATGAACAACTGTAGAACTTAATTCATCTTTCCTTCAAGGGCAATACTAAGCATTTTCTTGATTTATTATAACTGATTAATGTATTGGAAAGAAAACTGGATAAGAGAATGTCAGATAATGTAAATGCACAGCTGAAAATGAAGCTAAACTGGTAAATTATCTTGGTACTTGTAAAATTTACTTCTATCAGTGCACTTTTGTGTACCCCACTTTGCCATTTTAGGTAATGCAGTGACCTTCTTCATGTTGCTATTTGTGCACCTGATAATCTTATGCAGTTTTATGGGCTAAAATTTTTTCTAGCAGAAAGTTATGGTGAAATTTCCCAACAAAATTAAGTCCCAGGCCATCTGATAAATCAGAATTGTGCTAATTGCATGCTAGGCTGCCAGCTTGAATTTGTATTATAAAAAAGTTTTTTCAGGGGCTCGCTCTTCTTACATCACTGTTCTTCCTGCTTCAAGCCTCTCCCCATTAGTGATTTTATGTGACTGTTTTCATGCGTGGAAGCAAGGTCCAAGACCAAACTGGAAAGCCAGAAATTCTTGTACAAAAGTTAACTCCAACTCATTCACTCCAGCCTGGAGCTAGTCTCTTAATCTAAGTAGCAGTTTAGCAGTTTGGTTTTCATTTAACCTTTTCATTTTGTTTTTCTTCCTCTCACTCCCTGTAAGTCTGGCAAATGTCTGTATGGCCTTTCTCTTCATGTGGTGAAGAATTCGGTCTAGAGCTGCATGGACAAAATATAAAGCATGTACCTAATATTAGTCAGGATCTTCTACTCTGAGTTTATAATTGCAAAATTGTCAGTGGTCTTCCTTAAATATCTATTCCTGACACTATGAAGCACTGATGATTTATGCTCTTGAAGAGCTCAAGGCTTAGGACTACCTCCTTTTGTTCAAAGCACCTCTAGAGATAAGAGGAAATTAAATTTTGGTTAATTAATTGTTGGTTACTTTTGGTTTATATAGAAAAAAATACAGAGTCAGAAGGCTGTGTGGATCAGAAGGTCACGGAAGGGGAAAAAAATGAAAGCAGAACAAAGAAATCTGAAGAACCTGAAAAGCCAGAAAAGAGTGACAACCAGGGGGAGAAGGATGGTAAAAACAAACAATGTAAACACAAACGAGAAAAAGAAACCGGCGACCAGGGGAAGCCTAAAACAGATGTCCAGGACAAAGATGAAATTAATAGTAAGGAGAGAGAGCAACCTGAGTACTTCTGAGATACTATACTCATTGTACTTCTTAACAAACTAGACGTAGGAATGATTGGCGTCAAACTACAAGAGCCTGGTGGGCTGCAGAGGATAACATGCGACTGCCAGACCTAAGCTTAGGAGTGGCACTGACTGTCCCAGCTACCCTCTTACAGATTCCTCTACATTCACAATCCCTTAGAATATTTTAGCCACCATGCATAAGAGAGCTGCCTTCCAGAAGAGCTCTGTAACTTGCTTTTTATTGTGCAAATGCAGGCTGTTTCTATAGCAAGTTAGTGTTTATGCTGAGGGAAGCCTCAGAGACACATGCATCGACTTCTTAGAATTAAACAGAGACATGACTTCAGTAAAAATACTTATGCTAAGAGGAGTGTTCTTCCCTCCTAGCCCCTCCTTTTCTTGTTGGTTTTTTTTGCATATCTTTAGTATGTCTTGCATCTGTAGGGAAAGGCTGGTTTCAAAGGGATTTATCTGAAGTGCTCTGTGTGTCTGTCTGCAGCCTTTTCTGGTGTTGACATTAGCCACCACCTAAGAATTCCCTAATGACCTGTCTTGTTTTCAAGTCCCAATGTCTTCTTTTGTGGGGAGCCAGAGCAGTTTTCTGTATGTGATGCTCAGAGGAATGCATGTGGATTCTGCAGCAAAAGTAGCTGCTACAGACAGCTCTGGGCCCACTCTGACTCTCTTGAAAAGGTAGAGATGAAAATGGGGTCATCAGAGTTCCTCACCTAGACACTGAAAACATACATTCAGGGTGAATGGAAACAGGAGGGGACTTCAAAAGAAAAAAGACAGGCAGAGGGCAAAGGTTATTTCAGCCAATCTTCTCCTAGTACTGCCTTATCTTTGTGGTGCTGTACTCATCAGCTCCCAGGTTCCAGCTGCTCCATGGCCACAGAGGAAGGGCTTTGCCTGTCACTACACAAAAAATCCTGCCTTGCCTTTCAGCCAGCCACACAGGAACTGGGAGACATGTGGAGAAGCCAAGAGTAGACCTGGTATGGTCCAAGGACACTGTTTCCAAAATGGCTTCATGTAAGAGTAGTGAGATGGGAAATGGAGAGTAGTTCTGATGGCTTAACTCTAGTCCAGTCCAATACTAGCACAGAGGGCATAGGATCAGAATAGAGAAATATGGATCGCAAAAAAGGGAGCTCAACCCTCCACCAGTGTCTTTCAGGTGATGCAAAGCAGATACTGAGGGAGATCATCAGAGGATTTGCCTCAGAACTTGTTAGTGAGTCTTGCAGGCGAATATGAATTGAGCTCATGATACGTTTAAAACCGAGGATGATACCTCAATTGCCAATATATGCAGAACTATTTAGCCAGACCCCATGTGAACTTTTGTAAAGACAAGGATGTTAATATTTGGCCCGGTAAGGTAAAAGGAAGCCTAGATTCCTTCACAAAGCAAAAGGAAAGTTTGTTGTAAACACAATTTTATTTAAAATAAAGCTACCCATTCTAGATTAATTATTTCATCTGCTTTGTATTATACAAACTTTCTCATGTACAATGTATTTGTGACTTTTTGCTGAGTATTGTTTATAATGACAGTCATACAAACCACTGGTGGGGGTGGGGCTGGTTTCACCCAGATGGCATTGGCTGCTCTCCACACAGGCCTGCTGGGTACTAAACAATTTAAATGAACTGCAATTGCAAAACAGGCCTCCCTACAAAGCCTTAAGCATTCTGTGTAAACAAAAGTGGACAGGGTCTTTAGTTTAAATTTCTCATCTCCCATAATCCACATTGCCCAAGGGCTTAATGTACTTCAAAGGAAGTTTGTTTTGTCTAGAAGCTGATGCAATAAAACATCCTGATGGTGCTATTTACAATAATGCATTTTTAATCCTGAGAGAAAGCCATCCCATGTAGTGCTCCTGTTAGATACTATCTAAGTCTTGAGCTGGCCTCAGGAAGGGGGTAAATTTTACCTACCAGGATTGAAGGCTAATGTTGTATTTTTTTAAAGCATCATGGTAAAAGAATGAACAGCTGGGCAGATGATTTGAATGGCAGATTTCAGCCTGGCTAGAAAGGCAACCTGCTGCTTGTTTAATGTGATCTCTCAGCCTATCTAAGTATCTACAGACAACAATCCCAAATAATCTTCCTGCTACACAATAAGAAAGCATGTTCAGCTTCACCTGATGCAGTGAGTTACCTCTCCACAGGCCATTACAATCCCAGGCTCTGCTGCTTCTGTCACTGATTCATGGGTGAATCTAAATAAATTGCACTGCAGTTAGAAATCTTGCCTCAGTTTGGTACTGGTGTGACTGGAAAATGTGGTGTTGGCACACGATGCTGTGTTTTACTGAGTATAAGCTGTTGCTTCTGCACTTATTGATGTGTCATCATCAGAACTGGGACTAAAACATGTTCTTTTATTCTTTTTTTCATTCTTGATTTCTTGCCTTTCAAGTAAATACCTTCTTTGAGCCTGAGCCAACAGGATTGATTCCAGGAGTATGCATTCAGAACCTGGTGAAGATTTTTGCAAACAGGCCCAAACCAGCAGTAGATGGGATGAATATTACTTTTTATGAGGGACAGATCACAGCCTTCCTGGGGCACAATGGAGCAGGAAAGACCACCACCATGTAAGTCTGTATTTTAGAAGAAGCAAATCCAGGGCAGTGCTCTGTTGCTCTGTTCCGAGGAGCTGTCTTCTCTTTTCATTCTTCTCTTGTCTCTCTACCACCCCTGAAGCACATCAGGATTTTTCCAGACAGGGAACTGCTGCCTGTAGGCAAAGAGAAGATACCCTGGATTAGCTAAAGCCCTGGGAGGGAGGCAATGCATGACATAAACAAGTGAAAGTCTAGAGAGAAGGAAGCAGTTCTCTTCCCCAGAATTCATTTCACATGGCCAAACTCCCGATAGGTGAAGAGGGAGAAGGATCTTCTGGCTTAAAGAGCTAAAGATTTGAAAGCCACCACACTCCACTGTTTCTCTGTGTAGTTGGCTTTAAGTCAGTCATGGTTTTTGGTCTTTGTGCAAAGGAATGTGAAATATAGGCCACCTTTACACAGAATGGTTACATATATGCAAGGTCTGTGTCCAGATGAAAATGTTCCTGTAGTCGTAGAACCATAGCGTCTCAGGAAGCTGGACTTTAGGACTGCTTAATTTTCTTTATACAGAATTTTATTTGGCAAAATAGGATTAATTGGTGAAGAAAACATTTCATGAGTCTGTGACAAGCTCACCAAATGGTGAAAGCACTGAAGTGTTTCATTATAATGTTTCGCAGCAGAACACTTTAGGCTTTTTAACTAAAAAAGACTTTTCTTTCAAATGCACTTTAAATTGCCATTTAATTTTTTCATTTGTTCCGCAAGAAAGGTGTATGACCCAAAATAAAAGCATTCTAATCTGCTGAAATGTTTTGTAAATTTGTTTTTCTATTCTTCTGGTAAAAAACAAGAATTTCTATTACTGTGAAATTTTGAGAACTGAAAAATCCATTATCCATCCAAATCTAGCAACAGGTTCCACCTATTTCCAAAGTAATATTTGGCTCCCTTCCATTTTACAGGAAATAAAGGTGCAGAGCATGAGTCAGCGTGGCTGGAGACCTCAAACTGTTATTCTCTATCTCTGTCCTAGTGAGCTTCATTTTAGACCCATTTGTACACAGGGGTGATGTAACATGCTGAACAAACTACTCTGAAACACTGTAGCTGGCTAAAATTGGTTTTTAATGCAGGCCAGAACCATACAGATAGGTGTATCAAAAATTACATTAGCAGATCCACAAGATCCTCACTGTAGCAGGGCAAGAGTATTTGTATGTATGCTTTTTACTGGAGTTGTTTCCTCAAGGCCCATAGTAAGAAGTCATCATGCTCCATCTAGTGGAATCAGGCAATGCATTGTCCAAATCTGGCACAGCAAGATAGGAGAGTGGGAATTTTCTCATTTAATTTTCCCAGGTCGATACTGACAGGTGTGTTCCCACCCACCTCTGGAACTGTGCTGATTGGCGGCCTGGACATTCAGACTCACATGGACTCCATTCGGCACAGATTAGGCATGTGCCCTCAGTACAACATCTTATTCAACCAGTAAGTATCATTCCATACTGGCTTTAAGAATAAGGGTCCCAGTCTACATGCTTAACACATCCCCAAAGCCTGCGTTGTTTCTCTTACTGTGCTGGCAGTAGATACATCTCAGAGGCACTTCTCCCAGAGAAGATCTGTGATCCAGACTTAGGGTGAAGCAACCCTTCTTCCTTTAGTAAGATAAAGCTACAGTGAATTTATTGCTGCTTGGGAAAAAATATGCTTATTCATTTAAATTGCCTTGGTGCCTTTCTGTCTGATTTCACAGCCTTACTGTAGCAGAGCACATCTTGTTTTATTCTCAACTGAAAGGGAGATCCAGGGATGAAGCTGAGCAAGAGTTGGAAACCATGCTAGAAGACATGGGCCTCACCCATAAAAGGAGTGAAGAGGCTCAGAATTTATCAGGTGCCCACAGGATTGTTCTAAGATCTTTTTTTCTGCTGCTTTTTAATTGTCTTTGGTCAATTATTGTTTGAATTGCGTGTTTGAGGCCAAATTCTGACACATCACTGCACACTGGGGAAGTCTTTAGTCTCAAAGAGTAAATAGGACTGTACAAATAGTAAAGCTGGCACAACCTGTCCCTAAAGCTTCTGTTTCTTAAAAATATACAACAAATTCAAATATACTTAAGCTGTTATTTTTAAATGAGTGTATTAAAAAAAAATCTGTTAACGTAAGAAAAAACCAAAATACAATATTATATTATTTCAAGACAATTGAAATATTGTACTATCATGCTGCTCCACTGTTTGGATCAGTACTCTGTAATGCTGTATTATTTGGTAGGAATAATTTCTTTCATTCTAAAGCTACTGCACGTAGTGTATTTGAACACGTTTCACTTTCAGATTCAAAAGCTCATTTGAATAAACAGCCAGGTGGTCTTATACTACTTTGTCCTGAGTGCAACTAGAAAAGTTGGCTAGTTTCATATGAGAACATGAAAATCTCATACCTTGCTGCTTTTGCTTCTGGCAAGAAGCAGAAAATGCAACACATAGACAAAAAATATGTTAAAAAAAATTTTTGAACAAGCTGTTCTGAAGTTCAGAAGAAAAATGTGACTGTTGGTTTAACTTTGCAGAAATACTTGTCTGAGGGCAGCGTTAATTACATCCCTGCCATTTGCGTAACTCATCTCAGACTCCTGAATGTGTCTGTCCCCTGGTAGGTGGAATGCAAAGGAAATTGTCTGTTGCCATTGCTTTTGTGGGTGAAGCAAAAGTGGTAGTCTTGGATGAGCCCACTTCTGGAGTTGATCCATATTCCAGGCGATCTATCTGGGATCTTCTGCTGAAGTATCGCTCAGGTAACAGGTTTGAGAGTAGAAATTGTTTGGGTTGTTTTTTAAAACCTGTTGAAGATGCAGCAAGTACCTGCTGTGTAAACTGCCATGAGTAGTGGGGTATGAATACAAGCAAACAAGATTCTTTGAACAGATAACTATGGACCTGGGACCTGACTCAGATGCAGAGAAAACCCTGCGTTAATTGCCAAAATACTAACCACAGTTTTGAGTTCCGGAGAGAGTCCATGTCTCGAACATTCTTTCTTGTTCCTTCTAGGCAGAACCATCATCCTCTCAACCCATCACATGGATGAGGCAGACATCCTTGGAGACAGAGTAGCCATCATATCCCAAGGGAAACTCTTCTGCTCAGGCTCTCCTGTATTCCTAAAGAACTGCTTTGGGTCTGGCTTCTATCTCACTCTTGTTCGCAAGATGAAAAACACCAGAACTGGAAGGACTACAGTAAGTATGTAGCTCCTTCCCTGCACACATCATCTGAAAAAAGCTTATATGTATTCGTGCACTGCACCAAGATAGAAAGCAGTTAAGTGCTGCTAGGGGTTGTGTGCAAAACTGACTTCAAAATTAAGAAAGCAATGAGCAAATTTGATGAGACTTCATGAAATCATATGGACATGTGTGCATCTGTAAAAATCTTCTCTGGTTTTATAAATATATATTCAGCCAGACAGGTGAAAATAATAGGTGAATATGAAGCCATCAGTGGTCTGTAGTTCACTCTCATCAGTAGAGTATGTCTAAACTTTTACCAGTCAAGTTGCCTTTTTCCATATACAGGTCTTTCTGATGCTTGCTTTTGCTGTACTCTGGCTGTAAATGTGATGTAGTCTAGTAAATAGCTCAGGCACCAGAAGAGTCTACATTTATCCATAGCTAAACCAGCCTTGCACAGCTTGAGAAGTAGGGATCTAGATTTTTTCTGCTGTTAGTAGTGCTTCCAGTCTTAGTAGAAGCATGATCTGTTTACTCATGGCGACTGCTGATCACATTTCCCCAGATATTTTACATGCAATTTAGCTCTGACAGATATTATTTGTGCAGGTGGATTTATGTTTTCTGCATTACTTAATCCAGTGTTCAGATGGCTTTCCATATAATATGTTCAAGATGCTCCAGATATGAGATATTTTTCACTGACTCAAGCCATTCAAAGGCTGACAACCCTTATGTGCTCTTTTGAATGTATCTGAAGCACTTTCATCTTTGTATCTGTTGCTTGTCCATTCTAGTCGCTTTGTAGCTGTGGATCTCAGTGCTCCTGCTCCTGCTCCAGCTGTGCACGCAGGGACAAAGAAGGAGCTCCAGAGCAGGAACTGGATGGTAAGAAGTGGGATTGTTCAGCATTCCAGCACATAGCTGTCTCCTGTCATGATGCAATCTCATCTTGCAAATCAATGCCGCTGAGACCCACTTCTTCAGTACTTATGTCTAGCATTTGTATTGTGTTGTAACATGAATTTAATAAGGTTTCTTTGTGGTTTCGCTTACCATTACCCATTTTGCTTTATATGTGGTCTCAGGTACATATGATGAACTGGAAGTTTGTGTGCTTTGGAAGTATATACTGAGTTTTGAACTACTCAGCACCAAAATGTGTTATTTGTTAAAGAAAAAAGCATATATAGAGCAAAGGAAACCGGCTTTCTCAAAAAAATTGTTTTGGCTTTTCTACCGAAGAGAAAAACTTAAGTAGATATTCATGAAGATTTTGTTGTGCTTTATTAACAGACCTGAAATAGTTTCCTGCTGCATAGTTCCAGAGCATAATTAGCAACGTAGCTCAGTCTAGTACAGAATTAACTGAGAGATCTGTGAGTTATGTAATAGAGCAGTCCCCTTTTGTATAGTGCAAACAACAGCTTTTGAAATCATGCTTAACATGGTTAAATATTCATTCTTTGAACACTGTTTTTTGACTTTTCACAGGGGATCTGAATGAGCTAGCAGAAGTAATTCATCATCATATCCCAGAAGCAAAATTAATTGAAAGCATTGGTCAGGAACTGATTTACCTTTTGCCCAATAAACACTTTAAACAGCGATCTTATGCCAGTCTCTTCAGAGAACTGGAGGAAACATTGGATGACCTGGGACTCAGCAGTTTCGGAGTTTCAGACACACCACTTGAAGAGGTAACAGACATTAAAATACCTGCTGATCTTACCATCAGTCTCCAAAATGTTTTCTGAGACAGTTCCTGTTCTTAAACATGTAATCTTACTAATTCCTCATATCCCCTTCAAAACCTAGTCACGTACACTGTGGCACACTCAGAAAGTCTTTGGAATGGGCGTAGAGAAAGAATCCAAGCCTTACTTCATGTTAGCCTTGTGGAGCATAACTCATTAGCCTGACATCTGTCTCTTTATCTTAGTTTTTTCCTTTCTTTGTTTTCTGAGATATTTCATAAGAGACCTCTGATAGTGTAATAAGCAGTAGTACTGAAAGGATATCTAAATTTTTTTTCTGTTACATTAAAGGATGATATATAGTGTTCTAGAGGTCAGGTTATTGTACCTGTTCTATTCCTCACCAGGAGTTCTATTTGTCTATGGCAGGTTTTCCTGAAGGTCACAGAAGCAGCTGACCCTGGAATGCAAAAAGCAGGTATAGATCCATGAATCAGTATTTGATAAACTTTTCTGGGAGCTGTTCTGTATTCTGAATGCCAAGTAAAGAAGAGCCTCAGAACTTTCAGCATTTGTATGGTTTTTTTGCCAAAATAAATTTTGTCATCAAATTTCTGTTTTTAGGGCTTAACATGTTATCTGAGAAACAAGATGAAGTCAGCAGAAAGAGTTTTATTTAGATTGGATGAGGTTCTTAACTATGTAAATAAAAGTGGAGTGTCAAGCCCCTAGATGTCAGTGGTTTTAGTAGTTTTAGAAAAAGTACTTTGCTGACCATTAGTCCATAAACTACATACATGATTAACTTGTTCATCCTGCTGAGTAAGAGGAGTGTTAACCTATATGATGCCACTAGATACAGCCACAGTGGAACAGTTGTAATTAAAGCAATCTGATGAGGTGATATGTACAGTTGGTAAAATCTGGAGCTCATTAAAATGTTTGTGTTACTTTCACGTATGGAGGATAAAGTGTCTTCTCTGCCCCTTTTCGTCCTAACCTAGGAGACACTCAAGAAAATGGTTCTACTCTTGGCAAAAGTTCTGCTGAGAACAAACCAGCTGATCAAACCACACTGAAAAATAATGACATTTCTCGAATGCCAGTAGGTGTAGCAGGAGATCAAAATGAAGGCAAAGGGTCCCGACAGTATAAGGGTTTTCAGCTTGTACATCAGCAGATCAAAGCACTGCTCATCAAACGGTTCCACCATGCCTCCCGCAGCCACAAGGACTTCCTAGCCCAGGTATTGACTTACTTTTGCTGTTCTTGACTCTTTCCCACAACATTCTCAACGTGGTCTTTCCCAGCAATGTCTATGCAAAGCAACAGAGGTGCTGCAAATGGGTAACAGTGTCCCTAACTGTTCTAATTATGATTCCAGCTCTTCTGCCTCTTGTTCTTTTTGTCTAGTGTCTATCACCTGCACCAAGTTCATGATCCAATCTTTACTAGCCCAGAATTTTATTTTTAACATAATAAATTTCTGTGACAATCAGAATCTTAACTGAAAGCACTGGAAATTAAATTGTTTGTGTTCAGGAGCTAAAGCAGATCTGATCTGTGTGCTCTTGCTGCCTCTCCTTTGTTCACATATCTTATGAGGTGTGTACAGTGTCAGTCTACAACATATTTCTAATAACCTAGTGTGATGTTTCCATGTTCCCTGCAGATTGTTCTCCCTGCTAGTTTTGTGTTGCTGTCTTTAATACTTACAGTCATTATTCCTCCATTTGGAGAATATCCCGCCTTAACCTTACACCCTTGGATCTATGGACAACAGTTTACTTTCTTCAGGTAAGAGGAATCGCTGAGTAAAAGTACATCTGTCATATATACACCCTTTTCTCCCTAGTGTTTAGGATCCTGGGGCCCTATCTTATTGGGCTTTTTTCACTCTATTGTGGTATGAAAAAGGATTAACTCCACTAGAATCAGCAGATTTAAAATAGCATGAAGTTGGTGCAAGTGGAGAATACAGCTGCTAGTAGGTCTAATCGATAGTCCTTCAAATATCTTGCTATCTTTGGCACTCTCGTCTTCCTACCTGAGTTCAACCTCAACACTTACAAAGTTACATATCCTGCCTAACTTGACATCCAGAACAGTAAGATATCTGACTGTTTCTGATATGCCATTAAACTACTCCTGTATTCATAATCTTAGAGAACAATGAGATCCAAGCCTATCCGCTGGCCTGTGATAGATATATTTTTAGTTAGTACATTATTTGGACAAAGTTACGGAAAGAAGATGAAATCGGAGACTCTTAGGTTTTATTAAAGCTGCTGCTTAGCAGTTTTTGCCCACATAGTACCCTTCGGCTGGGTCTGAAATTTTTTTTTGTCTGCTAGCACTTTGCCTTCTTTCATTCTTCGTAGAAGCTTCAGTTGTGTTCTCTCCACGTCACTGCACAATTCCTGTCTGTTCTTCTGAATACTTGCTTCACTTTCACTTCCACGTATTCCAAAGCTGAACTTGCACCATGTCAAAACATGTGCCATGCAGAGGAAATTTATAAATGATGTTTAAGTCCTAGACTAAGTTGCAACTAGCAGAAAGCAGCAAAACTGAAGGCAATAATTTTGAAACATTGTCCTTGAGTTTTATACTGAAAATTCACATGAAACTGTAACGTAATTTACACACGGTAGTGTGTGGAGCAGAGTTTGATATTCATACTTGTATATCACTTGGCACTAGCAATATTCTGTAGTCTAATGTTATTAGGTTGTTAGTTGCAGACACTTCACTATCAGCAGCATTGTCTCTTTGGCCTCAGCAAATGAAAATGCAGAATATGTTTTTCATCTTCTGATTACTGACTGACAGGCCTGAGAGGGTAGAAATGTGGGTTCAAGCTTTTTTAGAGAATATTTCTATAGCACTATGTCAAAAGTCTCATGCTTTAATAATAGAAGAAAAGAACCATTGCTCTAGCCTATTAACTGTCTTGGAAGGCTCTGGGGTTTTGCATAAATAAATAAAATAATTGTATTATGACCATTTGGAGGGGCAGTTGTTCTGCCATATGGCTGTCCTTCACCAGTTGCTATGTGTATTCCACCACAATAGTTTGGAAAAAAAAAAATGTAGAGAAAATCCTGTCTTATTCCCTTAGCAATGAGCGTCCTGGTAGTGAGCAGATGGTGTCCCTCACTGATGCTTTCTTGAATAAACCAGGATTTGGAAATCGCTGCATGAAGAATCAGCCTCTTCCGTAAGTTGCTAGCTATTCTCTCTTGAATGAGATTCTAGCAGGGCATTGCTACTAGAACTTGAGTATGAAAAAAGAATGAATTGATTTGACTTTTCACTAGAGCTGATGCTTCAGATACATTGTTGGCAATAATATCTAATATCGGGTCAAAAGTAACAAACAAACAGCAAGACAACAATGCCATTGGATTAAGAATGATTCACAGTGCTCAGTGTGACTAGCTGGAAGCCAGCTCATGTAGCCTTGTACTGAGAATTAAGCAACCTTGAAATGTATGTCAGCAGGCCAGTGGGCTCAGACTCTGATCTTCACAGCTTCCCTGGCACTTCCCATGTATGAGTCCCCTCAGGTTCCTCCTGTTCCCACTGGTGTGTTTGGAAGTAATAGCTTCAGCAGTTGCTCAGATTGTGAAGTAGTAATTGATCAGTCTCTCTGATTTGAAGATATTCTCACTCTGGAGGACAATGTTAGTAGAGCTTTTACTTTAACATTTGTTGTCCTACCCATTTACCTTGGCCTCTGAGTCCTGTTTTGGAGGCGTTTGTCACTGGCATGCTATGCTTTGTCATTTGTTCCTTTTCTCCTGCTTCTCTCCCAGCAGTGATATCCAGCAACTTGATTCTTCTGGTTGTCCTCTCCTCTCTCTTCTCCTTCCTCTCCTCTGCCTGGTACTGCAGGAATGAAGAGGAAACTTCAAAAAATAAAGAGAGGAGAGATGCTTCATGAGCAAGGAAAAGGGTAGTTTCTTTGCAAAGATATGTGTCCACTGCAGATTTCGTGTTTACTAATTGGTCAAACACAGTCCCCTTGTTCCTTCGGTGCTCTATCTGCAAGCTGAGGACAGTAAACTTGGCAGAGATGTGGAGGAGATTATATTTATTTGCGTTTACCGAGTACTCTAAAATGTTCGTATTATTCATAACTCGTAGGATGAGGGCTGAGAGGAGTATGTCTGCTGAGAGCATTGAGATTTTGTGGATTTTTGAGCTCTCATGAACTGTAAATCTGTACAACATAAAGAGTCTGTTCCTCTACACAGGAACTACCCATGCAATAATATGGCAACTGCCTGGAACACACCTGCTGTTCATCCTAACCTAAGCAGCCTCCTGCTGAGTCAAAAGTGGAGCCCTGAGAATCCTTCACCTTCCTGCAAGTGCAGCACTCACAAGAAACTCACTATGCTGCCAGAATGCCCTGTAGGCGCAGGAGGCCTCCCACCACCACAGGTAGTGTCCCTGTGCACCACAGGTAGTGTCCCTGTGCCATAAATCTTTGTGGAAAAGTTGCATGGCAAGTGCTGGAGTAGGGATTAGTGTGTAAGTACCTTGCCACGCTAATATACATGGAAGGAATGGAGTATATTTTTTTTAAGGGAACAAGAATTGCTGGAATTCAGAATTCAGAGGCACTGGAAAAGCTTGCACATTTAAATGAAATTTGATTACTATTTTCATCCAAATTGCAAACTTTTCATATAGAAGAAATTGACAAAAATGTTAACAGTCTTAGTAGTGCCCTGTATAAAATGTGCTTGCTCTTTTGAAGAGCAAAGGAAAATCATAGCTGTTAGTGCTTACATTTTCTAAATGTTTTTCTAACAAGTTCTAACTTCTCTCAGAGTAGTAGCTCGCTAATCTAAAGTCTCACAATGCACACTGTTCAACTTTAATATTCCTGTTTTCCAGGCTGCACACATTACCCAAATGACTAAAATAATCCTAGTTTTAACATCAATGTCATAAGCTTAATCAATTTCTGAATCCAAATCCATGCCGAGATCTCTTAAAAATACTGGTTCGGCTTGCTCTGATTTCTCTGTCACTATTTACAAAACAACAAAGCAAAGTTGTTTCAAATATCTGTAGAATTCCTGTCCAAGAGGCAAAAAAATAAAATTAATAAAGAGGTTGTATTCTGAACTTATTCACAGCATCCCAAGTTATTTCTGATTTCCAAGTAATCTCTGTCCAATGGACAGCTGAAGTTGAATTTTGCTAATTGCATGCTGGTGTATTTGAGAGGGAAATTTAGTCTAAAACTTCAAATCCAAGTAAGATGCAAAATTATTTTTTTGCTTGTTTGTGGGGATTCTAGTCCTCTAAGGGAAATGTATTTATTATAATATTATCCTGATAATTTTGCAGGATATGATAATTTTGTATAATTGTTGGGGAAAAACAGTTCAAATTTGAGATTTATGTCTCCAAGGAAGCAAAAGTATGTAAATAATTGTGAGTGTATCTGAGTATACACAGGTCATTTAACAAAGGCACCATGAGGATGCAACCAGTCTTCCTGTGTATTGCCTAGAATCAGCTAGACATGTGTGATGTGTCTTCTGTATCATCTGGTACTGCCTCTCTGTGGACAAATACAGGAAATTCTGGAAAGTTCATTAGACTTTCTAGGTTGTTACTAGGTCGTTTCAGGTTGCAAGCTTTTTCCCCTCTGAAACTGCCCAGGAACCTTTGAAAGTATATTCTACTTTGCGATGAACTCGGCAAGTTTGAGGTCTTGTGTTTCACAGTGACCCTATATTTGCAAACAAAGGCATCATGTGGTGTCATTTTCATTACAAAAAAAGAGAGCAATTTTCATTCAAAGTATCTAAAGTGCTAGCGAAGGTGAAGTTTTCATATTAATTTTTACTTCAACTTGCTAAATCATAGGAAAATATCTTATTTTCACTGAGACCTCAATTTCTTTGAAAAGCTTCCTTCTTTCACAGTGAAGAAAAAGCCTTGAGCAACACTGGCCTTTGTTGCAAATAACTCAGGTCAAGTTTCAGAGGGAAGTGCAACTGCTTTGTGTCAGGCATTGCAAACTTCTGTGATTTCATTATTTCTTCTGAAATCTTAGTAAAGTAAGGATGTTTGGGCTAGAAAATTAATGACTCACTCTCAGTGATACTATGAACCTGAGTAATTGCTCTGAACCAGAGCTACCTTTGCTGTTTTCCTGACAGAAGCTGACTTGATAGCTTTAGAGACTGTAAAGTTTATTGATTAGATTTTCTTTTCTTTCCAGAGAGTGCAACACAGCACAGAAATTCTTCAAGATCTGACCCACAGAAATATTTCAGATTTTCTGGTGAAAACATATCCCACTTTGATAAAAAGGAGGTAGGGATGAATCTCTCTTTGTTTTTCACATGTGGTATTTTGTACCTGGCCATTAAATTCTCATTTAAAAATAACACAGCACACGATGTGATAGAGTATTGTGTAGACTTGAGCATCATGTGGATATTCCTGGTGTAAGAATAGGAGATGCTCATTTTAGGGGAGTTAAATTGTTTCAATTATACCTATTTGTATAATCGGGTAATCCTTTAAAGGCAGAGTTAAGTTTCAATGTTGATGGAATGCAATGTTAAAGGTAACTGGGTCAATGGTGAGAAAAACGTGCCGCTGCAAAGCATGGTGAACTGCCTTGCAGAGATACTAGTTTATGTCCCTGAAGAACTGTAGCCACACCAGCATAATCATCCACCTGAGTTAATTATCACTTGCTTCCCAGAAGTGCTAAAGAGCCAAAGGACAACGTTACATAGATACATCTGTCCTACTGATAGCTCCTCAGCTTGCATGAGTGTCATGCATGGTAATTAGCTGCACAGTGGCCATGGCCAGTTATGCCTGATTCAGGCCTTGCTACCTTTTCAATTCCCAGCAGAGTTCTTGAAATTCCCATTATATTAGCTATGTGCTAACTGCCATTGACTGATTCCTCTTAGCATGCGTCATAATTGCTTTAGGTACACCTTTTAAAATTAATTCATTACGGATTTAGGATACAGCCAGTATGTGTCACTTTAGAGATCTTGCTTATCTCTGTATGAGCTGGAGATGAATCACGTCAGAAAAAACAAAAGACCAAAAACCCACTGCAGAGAATACCAGAAGTCCTGACAACCCCACAACTCAAAGTAATAGCAGCAATTAAAAAAGCAAGTGAATAAAACAAAAGCAAACAAACAAACAAAAAACCCAAAAAGCTGTCTAGGGGAAACTGGAGATCTGCAAAGCATAGGAATTCACTTTTAATTTGCATTTGAGCCTGACAATACCACTGACTTTGGTTCAATGCCTGAAGAGACAGGATTCTCTTTGTCTGTTTCAGCTTGAAGAGCAAATACTGGGTCAATGAGCAAAGGTAAGAAACCAATTCACAGATTATGGTGGTAAATAAAGGAACAATGAATTTCTATTTAACTGTGGAGCCTCACAATGTTTCTCTGGATGGGACAAGGGGAATTGTGGCAGATAGTATAGAACAAAGAGATGGCTTCAGTAGAAAACAGGTTGGGAGTCAGCAAGGGTTTTATAAAGACAAGGGGTTTTATTTGTTTGGCGTGGCCCCACAAGGATCAAGGCCAGAGGCACACAATGGAACTGTCACCGTTTTATTATCTACAAATGTCAGACTAATGGGATCTGAGTGATGGAAAGTCACAATACAATACTGCACTGCATTGCAATAGTGCTCTGATGCAGTTCTTTCAAAGTGCATCAGAAAAAATATGAACCCTCAAAAAAAAAAAGGTACCTTGGTAAGATGAAAACTAGATGCCAGCGTATCAAATACAGAAGTAATAATCAGAACTCCTCATCCCCACTCTGAATATGTGCAGTAGTTATGAAACAGATTCCACTAGTCTCCACGCCTACATAGCTAACCCCAGTGTGATGTCTACACTGCAGATACTAAGTTTAGAAAGATGACTGTTTAGCCTGAAAAACATACGTACTTAGTTTTTCATCAGCAGCAGGAATTCACTTCAAAGCTAGAAGCTGGATGACTGGCTTCCTTCACGGAATGTCTGCTTGCTCATGTGCCAACATTACTTTCTATGGGATTAGATTTTGGTTCATCTCGTGCAATAGTATTTATCATTATGGAGTATTAGCTGGCACCAGCATTTGTGAATACCTGCTTCTCTCAGGGCAACTGAAATTTTAGCTGAGGTTCCTGCTGTCCTCAGTCCTCCATGCTGTTCAGTTATATGCCAATTATCTTGATGTAAAGATTTTGTACTGTAGAAATAACTATTTTCTCCAAATCTTCTGTCTAAATAATAATTTTCTCAGGAACCTGGCATGAACTCCTCAGAAACTAATAGAACATCTATTATTTGTAAGCCCTATAAAGGCTTAGTACAACTTGTTAGAAAAAGAGTGGGGATTGTTAGACATTAATGATATGATGTATAGAAATCAAACCTATGTTAAGTAGTTTTTTAGTATTTCCATCAATGTACAGAATTTTGGGTCTGTGGTACAAGTGACTGATGGTACTGTTCTCTTTGTTAGATATGGAGGAATTTCTATAGGAGGAAGGCTCCCAGTCCTTCATGTTTCTGGAGATCAAGTTGTCAGTCTTTTAAGTGATCTTGGCCGAATGATGAATGTGACAGGAGTAAGCAAGATCTTTATGGTTTTTTTTGTCCCTTTACTAAAGAATTGTTACAAAGCTGAAAACCTGCAGCACCAGATTTCACCCAGACAGCTGATCTTTAGCCTTTTCTTTTTTTTTTTTTTTTTTTAGGGACAAACTTCACTGGCTGCTGCTAAAGAAATTTCTAATTTCCTTAAATACATGGAAACTGAAGATAACATTAAGGTATTTGCTGGACCTAGTCTGCTAACTCACAGTCTTTCTTGACATAGACTTCAAATTGCGAGAATCTTACTAGTGGCATTCTCAGATGCAAGAAGAACTAAAATACTGTACTTGTAAGTAATATGGGATACAGTGTTAATGCAAAGTTATTTCTAATGTGAGATTTTTTTAACCATGTTCTTAGTACTTCTTGCTGTCCTAAATACTTCCAAGTAGGACATATTCTGTTAAATTTTAAAATGTGCTTCTGTAAAATCCCTTGACAGTGGTTGTCCAACCCTTGTAAAAGCATAGTATGTGAGCTCCTCCTGCTGGACTGTGCCTAGGAGCTACGAATTCCTGGTGCTGGATTCTTCCCTGCTGACAATGCCCACCAAAGTAGATAAAAGGCAGCAAAGTTTTCTCCTGCAGCTCAAGGTTAGTAGTAAAGGCTTCTTAAAATAGTCTGTGCTTTCTGACTCTTTTAGGTGTGGTTCAACAATAAAGGCTGGCATGCTATGGTTAGTTTCCTTAATGTAGCCAATAACGCAATCCTTAGAGCTAACCTGCGGACTGGCCAAGCCCCTGAGGAATACGGGATCACTGCTGTAAACCATCCTCTGAACCTCACTAAGGAGCAACTCTCTGAAGTCACTGTGTAAGTCTGCCTGTGCTCTACTGCTGGCTTTTACCCCTCCCTCCCCTGACAGCTTACCACCTCCAGTGCACTCACACTCTTGAGGAGAAATAGTTCAATTGACAGAACATGGAGACCTTTCTGTGAAACTTTATTCTAATAAAGAATTACGTATACAATCTATTCTTTTCTGTCTCATTATATTCCTGTAAGAGTTCATTCCCCTCCCATGTAGGAGCTATGACCGTTGGTTATACATTATTATATGTTTCTGTTGATTCCCAAGCACAAAGATTCTGAAGTCTTTGTTCATGCTCCAAAGCCAATAGATCTTCTTGTGAAATAACATAGACATCATAATCAAAAAAGGAATCTGAAATTGTCCTGAATTGACTACAGGTAGGCAGTAGTCGACCACCTCTGTCTTGGTGCCAAGGATAGCACACAGGTAGATTTTCAATGGCACGTAGTGGGGTTGGTATATTCCGGAATCTAAAAGCCATAATTTCTTGAAAGACACCCCTAAGAAGACATGACTTCCCACTCATGTCTCGTATGAAGTTCAGAAGTCAGTGAAACTGAAAACTTAGCACAGAGGCAAGATCTGCTCTTTATCTCACTGTCTGCAGCTTGTCTCTTCTAGTCCCTCTTTTCCCAGGTCACAGAGCACTTCAACTATTGTGTCTTAATGTCTAGTTTGAGATACACCATACAGGAAAGGCTGTCAAACTGAGATATGTATATGTAGGAGTCCAGAGAATGAAGGCAAGTAAAAAAATCAGGGAATGGATCCACCAACATCCATATTTCTTAGCTACGGTCCCAAACACAACTTGGGAAAATACACTAGCACATTTTGAAATTGGTAAAGTCTTCTACTTACAAAATAACCTTGCTACTTCTAGATCTTAAAATTTCCTCCAGATTCCCCCAGTGCTAATATAGTGTTGTGTTGTATCCATTCCCGTGCTCACAGTCCCTTCTTGTGCTCTGTTGTAGGCTGACCACTTCAGTGGATGCTGTTGTTGCCATCTGTGTGATTTTTGCCATGTCCTTTATACCAGCTAGTTTTGTTTTATACCTGATTCAAGAACGTGTAACAAAAGCCGAACATCTACAGTTTGTCAGTGGTGTGAGCCCTGCAATCTACTGGCTAACTAACTTCATGTGGGACATAGTGAGTAACCGCTGATTTCATAGCCTGCAATTATTCCCGGGTTTGCATGAACTGGGGACTAATCTGTGAACTGAGTGAAGGTGATTCTAAGAATTGCAAAGCATTTGTTTTTTATAGTGTTTCTGAGAGAGCATGCTAAGGATCTGACCTCCTAACTAATTACAGATGTAGAAATTTAGTCAGGTGCACAGCTCATTATTCGACTAGTGAAACTGAAATTGTTGTAATCTTAGGGTTTCCAGCCCTTACAACTGAATGTAATAATGAAGTACACCTCATCATAGCAGAAGAAAGCCCGGTTGACTGATGTTGCTGGCCGCTCCTCCCCTCTAGAATAACCATAACGTGTTTCAAGACATTCAAGAAATATAAGTGGGAGATTCACAGGCCGCTGGAACAGTAGCTGGAGGCCAGACAAAATACTCTAGGGTGTCTAAAATGACACAGATGTATTTGTTTAGGTCACTGAATCATGGTCACCGTGTTGTTCCAAAAGTATTTAGACCACAGGCTCAGGCTTGCTTAGACAGGGCTCACCTACCCTCCCATTACCCCTCAGGCCATGTTGTCACATAGGAGAAAATTCTCTGCCTGGTTCAGGCACAGCGAGGGGCTTGTTTTGTAGCCATGCCTTCTCAACAAAGAGAGTCACCAAGGGCTTATGCAAGAAGAAAACCATGAACATGGAATGAAAAGAATTAAAAAGAAAAAAACTGAAATAATTGGAAAGCCCAAAACTCTCCAGGCTTTGGAAGGTGCTCTTTCAGGAGAAGGTAGAGCAAAGCATTAATTTCGTAAATGAGGGAAAAGAAGCAGGTCCCTGAGTTCCTGTCTGCTGCTGGCCACAGCAGCCTCCCAGCAGCTTCCTTGACAGGAATTCTGCTTGGCCATGGCCCTTGACAGCATGATGCAAAGGTATTAATTGGTGTTTAGCAGCTCAGTGAAACGCTGTCTTCCATTCTGCATGGGGAGCTCTGTGCATTGCAGTAGACTAGTGCTACTAATACTGAACAGAGGAACTAGAAGAGCAGTGGCCAAGCATACTCCCTTTAGCCTCCTCCCAGGAATGTGGCTCAAGTAACTAGCTTTTTCCACCCTACACAGCCTTTATATCACCAGAAACTGCACTTCCCTTGCATACCCACAGCCTCTTTCTGTGGGCAGCCTGCTAGCAGGACCATGAAATAATTGGCTCCCAAACCATAATCTAAGAAACAAGAATATATATTCTATTTTTGATGAACAGCCTGATAAAAGATGTCTCAGAAAAAAGTCGAGTGCTGCCAGGGACCCATTGATCTAAAAGCTTGAGTGTGACTAGTTTAGCTTATAAATTCTGGTGTTCCTCACTACAAAGTCCTTTTGGAATAATGTGTAGGATCCAGATATGTTTGCAAACCTTATCAGGTCTTACACACTGATGTTCACCCTGTAATGTGGCAGGTGAATTATGCACTGAGTGCTGGAATGGTTGTGCTTATATTCGCTGGATTCAACAAGAAAGCATACACTTCTCCGACTAATCTCCCTGTTCTTGTTGCCTTGCTGCTTCTGTATGGGTGAGTGTTTAAGGTTGTTTCTGCATGTAGGGTCCTGCATTTCACATGGAAATGACTTCATGTTATTGAACTCACTACTTAGTGATATCCAGCTTTAAGGAATAAAACTAAATGGGTAAAATACAAGTTAGAACTGGATTCTGTCCCAGCTACAGGATATTTACCCATGTTGTCTGGCCACATGCGGTAAAGGAGATTTTCTTGCCACTGCCTTACATTTTTAAGCATTTAAGTGTTTTCTTGCCACTGCCTTACATTTTTAAGCATTTAAGTGATCCTTACAGGAAAATACATTTCTTTGGTTTGCTGCTTGCTGGTATGTACATTGTGTAGGAATTTAGTGGTTGTTCATTTGCCTCATTGACAGCCAACACTAAAATAACTTTCAGCATTTAGCCCAAGGGCAAAGAATGCTGAGCCTTCAACACTTTTTTTAACTTCAAATGACCATTTGTGTTGGCAAAATAGCATTTTATAAAGCTGACTGAAATTCACTTTAATTAGTGATCATATATTTTTATCTGTAAAATCATATTCTTGATAGCCCTGCAGCTGATGTAGTCTAGGCAAAATGATCGACCAGATCTATTTCTAGAGTTAAAGAAAGAAATTAAGCTTTTCACACCGTCATATGTACATCACAAATTAAGCCTAAGAGGGAACCGTTCTTTTCTGGGTAGACGGCCTTTAATTTTCTGAAGTTATCATGTTCTTTGAATGAAAATCCTGAGAAAACGCAAAGCATTTTCATCATTTAATCTCTGTAAAATACCCAAAGTTAAAAATTGCTATCAGAATGTTAATTTGTTTTAATTTTTCATTATATCTTTTTGAAGTGTAATAGTGGTATCTTTAAATTGTCTGTGGCTCTATATGTCTGTTTTAAAATACAGTAATTCGTGGCTGTGTGGATGGACATTTAAAATGTCTTTGCTTATTTTAAAGCATCTACCAAGATGAAAATTTCATAAAAAACATAATCACATGGCAGTCACTCCAATAATAATTTCATAATTTGCTACTCAAAATAAAGGACAGAAAGGAAGGTAAATTCATAGAATCATATATTAGCCCTTGCGTCCAGCTGCAGTCACAATGGGAAACTTAGGACGATTCTTTCTGACCACATGTGTATTGTCCTGTTAAGCCATTCTTCAGATTATTGTTGCTGAATTCTTCCTTGTCAGACTGACTGTTGCTAAGCATTGTAAATTTATTTGAGAGGAATACTCCTCTTGTGCTGCTGCATGTGCCTTTGCTACATCCCAGAAGTCATGGCATAGGAAGCTCCAAATCAGGAGTAAAAAAACAATAGTAGAGGAGTTAGAAAAAAGTATCAAAATGTACAGAGTTTCTGACTTGTTTGGACAATTCCAAAGGCTGAGGAATATCTAGCAAAGCCGTACAGCGTATCTGCTTTATCTAATATTTCTTTGTTTCTCTCTCCTGCTGTACAAGCCAGAGAGATGTGCAAGGATACCTGGGGTGGTAATAACCTTGCTAGCATTAAGTTTTCTCAATTTTAGCAGTTTTTATTGCCCTGCAGTTTAACAGCAAAAAAGACTAAGCTGAAAAACTTTTTATCTAGTAACAAGGGAAAGAGTACTGTTGTGGCATCTCTGATTGGTTACACTATTTCATTACACTTGTGTTTTCATTAGGCCAACTGACTTGAGGATACTGAGAAGCTGTTATCATAGTTTTTCTGTCTTTTGCATGCAGATGGGCAGTAATTCCCATGATGTACCCTGCTGCTTCTTTCTTCAGTGTCCCTAGCACTGCTTATGTTGCATTGTCTTGTGTTAATCTCTTTGTGGGCATCAATAGCAGTGCCATTACATTCATTCTGGAGTTATTTGAAAATAACCCGGTAAGTAACGTTTTTGTTGACACCTGGTTTTAAAGAGTTGTGCAAAGGGTGTCCAAGCATAACCATCCCTCATGGTTTAACCTGGCAGCCAGCAGCTAAGCACTAGACGACTGTTTGCTCACCCCTTCCCTTCCCCTCCAGCTGGATGGGGAGGAGAATGGACAAAAGGTAAAACTTGTACACTGAGATAAAGACAGTTTAATAAGGCAATAAAGGAAACACTAATACTACTACTACCACCACCAGTACTACTACTAATAATAATAATGAATATGCAAACCAAACTATACACAATACAATTTTCTCACCACACGATGACCAACTTGCAGTCAGTCCCTGAGCAGCGATCATGGAACCCAGAACTCATGGATTTTATGAATTTTGCAAAACTCCCGAAAAAGACCAAACTTCTGGAAAACTTCGAACTCACAGACAAGAGAGGATTTGAATTCCCAGACAAGAGAGGATTCAAATGGATTTCTGCCCCCAACCAACTCCCACTCATAACCTGAGCGTGACGTCCGTGATATGGAATATTTCCACTGGCCAGCTGGGACTCGCTGCCTGGCTGTGCTCCCGCCCAGCTCCTGCACACCTGCTCATGAGCTGAACATGGGAAACCGAAAAAAGTCCTTGATTTCTTAGCAACAACTAAAAACATCAGTGTTATCAACATACTTTTCATACTAAATCCAAAACACAGCAGCTACTGAGAAGAAAATTAATTCTATCCCAGCTGAGACCAGGACACCGTCTCTAACAGTAACTGTCTTTCTCTGCCTTGCCATTTTTTCTGGCAGCAAATGAGTGGGGAACTTGCTGAGTAACTGCAGGGACAGGTGAGCAGAATAACCCTGAGAAATTACTCCGGGCAATTGATATCTTGGGTTACACACACAAGCAATGATGTGGAGTGTTTTTCATCCCTGTGGGCAAACTGCTGTACACGCTTGCAGTTGGGGAGGAGGGTCATGGCACTTTGTGCTTGCTTCTGCAGCTTGGTTTGTACAGGAAGAAGTAGATGATAGAAAATCATAGTCTCACCACTAAGTCAGGAAAGACACTTACTCCAGTTAGTCATTGCATTGGAGGAGGTGTTCTGCTTATAGTAGCATTTTGAGAATTCCCCAGAAATGGTTTAATACCATCAGGAAGGTGACAGAAAGTACAAGAACAGACAGAATACAGTGAATGCCAAAATTAGTTCTTAGAAAGGCTAAGACATCACTTTATAAAACACTGTTGGCTTGTATGCAGTATTACTACTGCCATCTCTACAGCTGGTGATACTCTGGCTGCTGAGACTGACACCCTTTCTACATCTGACAGCAATCCAATTTGCTATCATTACTGATAGCGCATTTTCAAACACTATGTGCTGATCAAGCATTGTTGTTTGCCAGGAAGGAGAAACAGATCTTGGTTCAGTTCATGGTTGCAAGGGCCAACTTTACAATACTTTCTGTCCCTGATGTTCCTGCATTCTCAGCCATGCTTCTTGATACCACAGGGTTCAGTCTAGTGCCATTCAATCTGTGGGACAGCAGGCCAGTATTGTTATCTTTGAGAATATGTCTCCATTGCAGATACTGTGTCTCCAGAAGGAAAATTGCTCTCTCTGGATTCAGTGTTTGTGCAGCTAGGCTGCTGCGGGCACTTAGACTGTTTTTGGTATCTCCACATTGCACCAAAGTCTGCTGTGTAGTTGTGTCCAGACACTGGTACTTTTTGGTATTGTGGCAGTCTTGATTATGGAAATATTCCAGCTATAAATAAAGATGTTGCAACAGAAAAATACCACTCTTTCTTGTTGCTCATAGTTGCTGTTTATAATACCTGACACCAGAATTATGTGTTACCTCTGCTACATAGAGAAATACTCCATTACAACGATCAGTTTCTCTCCTCATTGACAGTTCTTCACAAGGACCTTGTCTGGTGCAGTGTATGCCAGCATTCTGCTGTGCTGCATTCTAGGCTGCAGGTGCTTTGGGCGTAACTTGATAAATACTCTGTTTTCCCTGTTGTAAGAACATAGAACACCCCATTTCTCTGACACGACAGAAAACTTTTCGCTCATGTTGTTTTCTTAAAGAAGTCTGGTTTCAACTGCTTATTGCATTGTTTCTGTTTCTTGCAGTCTTTGCTGAAGTTTAATAAAACATTGAAAAATGTGCTGATTATCTTCCCGCATTTTTGCCTGGGCCGTGGACTCATTGACTTGGCCGTGAACCAAGCTGTGACTGAAGTATACGCTAGGTTTGGTAAGTAAGAACCAATAAGCAACAAGTTGTATCAGTGTCACATGTCCCGACCTTGGATGAGACAGTTGGAAGTGTTATTTTCAAAAATTAATGCCTGTTTCTGAAATTCTCCCCTTTCACATCACCAGGTGGATAAGGAGTATGAAAGTTCAGCCTCTCTGAAGGAATCATAGTTTCTGATACAGCTGCCCACAGTTTCTGAACTATACACCCAACCAGTAGCCTGTATTGGAAATGAACTCATTTGTTCAGTGCTAGACTCTGGTGTCTTTTTATCATTTGTTCTGAAGTCCTTAGATCATTACAGTAAGATACATTATTTCATTTTATTTCAATACTTCCGCGGCCCTCATGTTAATGCTTAAAGTGGCTGCTGTTCTTCAAATACATCCTGTTAGGATATGGCTGTCTGATACCAGATAACTTCTTACCAGAAGAATAGTCATATACCAGAACTCCTCTGTTTTTATTCAGAAAATGTCTTTCACATAATCCATGCAAATTTTGTGTTATGATATCCAAATTAGTGCATATTCAGAGAGGTTATATTCATTTTTGTTCCCATGCAGCAGCTGGGCCTGGAGTGTACTTTTTTAAGAATCTTTATAAGACATTGGAAAATTGAGACATTGCCTGATCATGATCAAAGAAAGTACAGACTAAACTATTATGATTATGCCTTTTATTCTGAAAAGCAGTGTTTTGTTTCAGCAGTATTTGACCTTGCTTTCTGGTGCTGCTTCTCCAAAGGTGAGGAGCATGTTTCCAATCCTTTTCAGTGGGACTTTGTTGGAAAGAACCTGGTTGCCATGGGTGTTCAAGGGGTTGCATTCTTCATTCTGAATCTCCTTATGCAGCACCGTTTGTTCTCCACAAGATGGTATGTCTGAAGTCTTGTATTAATGTTCCTCTGTTAACAGGGTGAGGGTCTATTATTCTCTATATCCCTCTTTTTTCTCTGAATTTTTCAGGGTTTTTGATCTCTATTTACTTACCTGATTTCATCTTAATTTGTTGGTATCCTGGTTCAAGAAAGCATTTACAAGTGTGCATTATCTTAACAGGATTTAAGAATGTATTATTAAAGAAGTGAGTTTTCTTGAATTAAGATAGTAATGTAATTTTTTTTTAGATTAAGATGCTGTAATAGTGTGATTATAAAATGACTTGGAAAGTTTGCAGTGTCATAAGTACTGGTATGAGGTACTAGCCTGACATCCCAAGACAGGAAATCTAGTCCACTGCACAGGACAGTTGCAGCCTGAACACTGTGCAAGCTTCCCCTCTCTGCTGTATAAATGTGCCTCTATCTCAGTGAAAGCAGCTGCCTTCCAGGTAGGAGTGGGTCATTTGATTGCCAACAAGAGGACTAATTGGTACAACTATGAAAGTATTGTCTTACAGGGAGATATACTCAAAAGATCTGTGGAAGGACTATCATTAACTACTGAAGAGCATCCAAATAGTGAAAGCTGTGGCTGAGGGGCAGGTTGTATCACATCAGGGACTGACAAGGTGTGCTCTTTTGAGCAAGCCATTTCCTCCCTTTTTAGTATTTAGAGATTAACTTTAAAAGGTCAGGGATTCTGCCAACAGCAGGAATGCTCCAGCCAGTGTCACATTGTGAAGTTTCAATCCCACTGCTTCCACCAGTCATATTTTTGGCAGTTGATTAGCCATTGTCTCTCACGGTTATTCTAACTGCACCGAGGACAACTCATTGTTTCTGCAATCAATCTCTTGGGGTTTTCCAGGTTTTCTGAGACTGATATGTCACCTATTATTGGTGAAGATGAGGATGTTGCAGAAGAAAGAAAAAGGATTATGAATGGAGGGAACAAAACAGATATCTTAGAATTACAAGAACTGACCAAGGTAATATTTTGAGAAGAATGAAACAAGTAAGTCTAGTGTCAATTTATTCTTTCAGAATGTATTTCAGTTGTGAATTCAGATGATACTGTTTTCAAAACCAAACTTATGCCTTAGAAAATAACACACGTTTTAGAAGTCAAGGCTTGACATGTTATTTGGCTATTTCATTTGATTAGAAATTAAACCAGAGGGAAGTCCAACAAGGACAGTGCAACCCTCTCTGATTAGGGTTTGGGGTTTTTTTGCCTCAGGTTGTCTGACATGACTGTTATCTATTGACTGTCCATTCCTACTACTAGCCTTTTCTTCTACAGTGCTGTTTTTTCCATAGGTCAGTTTCAATCTCATGTTAACCCTTTGGTTGCTTTCACATCGAGGGCTACAGTTACTGCTAATTTATCTTCTTTCCAGACATTGAAGGCATGTGAGTTATGCTATCAGAATGCATGTAAGCTTGAGCTACAGAAATATAAAGACTGCACACATTGCTAGAATCTCAGGAACAGAGGACTGGAGTATTTTTCTTCAGACTGTCTTGCTGTATTTTTCCACTTTGGTTTGATATGTCAGAGATACTTTGCCCCAGCAAACCATCATTTCTGCCTCCTAGTGCTAAAGATACAAAGTAAAATCCTGCATGCAGAAAAATTGGTATTTTTAGGGGTTTATTTAATATAACTAAATGTCTGACCTTGTAGAATGCTTACTCTTTCTTTTGAATTTTTATTTACTCCTGTCTTGATTCTAAGGTTGCCCCATCCCAATAGCATTAAACTAAAAAATTCAGAAGACTTTCTTTGCTGTAGATGTCTTGAAATAGGAGTTTTCTTTTTTTTTTTTTTTTTTCTGTCAATTT
>Ga0065711_1030609_pt1 | contig 32009 bp, 27 predicted proteins | sample Hoacrofraction12_FD_59098 | JGI IMG/M metagenome (GOLD analysis project Ga0065711, IMG submission 59098) | Hoatzin crop microbial communities from Cojedes, Venezuela - Epithelial fraction 12 v2 (version 2) | ecosystem: Host-associated > Birds > Digestive system > Esophagus > Crop | place... | reverse complement strand
TGGGTGTCAGGAGGATGGGGCCAGACTCTTTTCAGTGGTGCCCAGCGACAGGACAAGGGGCAATGGGCACAAACTGAAGCACAGGAAGTTCCGTCTGAACATAAGGAAGAAATTCTTCACTCTTGAGGGTGACGGAGCACTGGAACAGGCTGCCCAGAGGGGTTGTGGATTCTGCTTCTCTGGAGATATTCAAAACCCGCCTGGAGGAGGTCCTGTGCAACCTGCTATGAGCCAATGGATAAATCTTATTAGAAATCTGCTAACCTCCAATACTTCATTCATTTTTTTAATCATTTGTTTTGCTTATATCTTCAAATCCAAGCTGACTTGTATAATTCTCCCATAGATAATGCCACTGATTTGTCATCAGAATCACTGGCATTTATTTGTGGGAAAATTAGTTCAGTCTATTTCACCTCTAGGTGAAATCCTAGAATTTTATTTGTCCAGCATTGAACACTAAAAGAATGGATGAAGGGTGAATGAGTCAAACTGAAAAAGAGTTCAGAAATGAGAAGAGGTTTTCTGGGAAAGCTAGTGAATTGCCGATTATTTATCAGAAGTATAGTGGGAAAAGCAAGAGAATAGTTTACAATGTAAATGACAGTAGCAGTGGGCAAGTACTTCTTGAAACTTGCTCTTATTTTCTGAAAAGCAGGAATGTTTATTCTGCTCCATAGAATTTGCCATAAAAATCTTTTTGATGCAGAATGAGATCTCATCTTTTCCTATTTAAAAAGTTTTCCGAATGGAGATAATCTGAAACAGTGAGGAGACAGTAACTAATACCCTAACATCTGGTTTATCTGTGGGAAGCCTGAAACCACACCTACAAAAGGTGTGAAGTGCCTCACTCATCTCAATCAAAGCTTGAGATGTTCTGTACTTAAGCAGCTGGACAGTTCGAAAACTCCTGTCTCGTGATGCTACAGAAATAAGCACATCTGACAAGGAATCTGTAACTTTTTTCCAACTCCTGTCTCGTGATGCTACAGAAATAAGCACATCTGACAAGGAATCTGTAACTTTTTTCCATCTGGTTGCTGACATTTCATTTACCCGTCTATCCCCTTGTGATTTCTGGGAAGCTACCACTTTCTCTTCAACTTTCCCTCCATGTCCCAGACGAAAGTGGGACTAGCATCAATGCATAGCATGGTTTTGCCAAGTGGCTGTGAGTCCAGCTTTACTATACCAATAATATAGTTGATTAGCATGTGTTGCAGATATCATTCCTCTAAAAACTTTAATTTATTGATATTTTGGATTAAATTCCTGGATCAGCATAGAACTTCTCAGAGGTTTTTAAAAATCTTTCGTTATGATACTATAAGCTGGTTGAGTTTAAGGAACACTAGTGTTTTTTCTCCCAGTTCTGCTTCTCTCTTAGATACAGTCTCAATTAATTCATTGTAACAAAAAGAGAACTTCAGCCAGCCAATGCATTTGATTGATGGGTCGGAAGGTCCTCTAAGGACAAGGTTTTCATGTGTACAGAGGGATGATGGTAAAGTGTGGTTCTGTTTGATCAGCAGAGAGGAAAAAATAGCAGCAGATCTTACATACTTTGCAAGTATCAACCCAGCATAAAACAGTAGCAAGACCAGAGGCTTATCATGTGGCCCATCTCAAAGACACTTGCTTGCACCTTCACTAGTTTCTTGTCTTGGATTGTAGATTTCTCAAGGCAGGCCCACAATTCTTGCAAAAGAGTTCTCTGTGCACAGTTGAAAGCTTGGTTAACCTGTTATTATTTCAGAAATAAAAACCACAAAAATTGGCCCATGATGTTTATTTTAGGCACAAAGAAGCAGACAAGGTACTCCATATTTAACATTTTTATTTTCAGAAAATACTTCTCATTTTACTACAAGCAACTGGGTCAAAACATTCATTCTTATCACATTATCATAAACTCAGAAGATAGTTTGAGGTTATCAGTTTCAAGGAGGGGAGGAATGTCTGCTTTGAAATTTTTGCAATATTGCTAGGAGGGAGAGGAAAGAGACCTTGCAACAGCAAGGAGCAACAATAGTGTTTCAGAATTTTAGGATATAACTACATCACAATGTGAAAAATTAAAACAAATCCTGAAGCAGCATATTCATGCAGAATATTACAGCAAAAGTGCTTTGCCTTTGTGTGACTGTAGTTATTGCTGTTTCTGAGTCTGAAACAGATTGCACTGAACCAGCACAAAAGTTAGTCTAGTGCCTCCTATTACTTCATCATCTGAGTTTCACATGGACACAATTCATGTGTATATGTCCTAATGGAAGAAGGTAGGTATTCCACATTTACTTTTTAGATTTAATATTTACAGCTTCTGGTATGCTCATTACATTTGCTGATTTTTCCCACCTCAAATTTTCTTCTGTAGCTGTTTGTCCTCTAGATCAAATAAATTATGCTAAAAATGGTCTGCACCACTCATCATCAACAAAAAGATTATGCAAAGTTTACTAGGGAATCGTTTACTTTTCATAAAATGTTCTGCCCCTTTTTTTATGTCGTCTTTTTCCAGGAATTTTTTTTAATATGTAAGTCACCTGAGGAAACCAGAAGCCAAATTCCAGTAGCAGTCAGGAAGAAATTTTTTACGATGAGGGTAGTGAAACACTGGTTGCCCAGAGAGGTAGTAGATACACCATCCTGGAAACATTCAAGGTCAGGTTGGACAGGGCTCCGAGTTGAAGACGTCCCTGCTCATTGCAGGGGAGTTGGACTAGATGACCTTTAAAGGTCCTTTCCACCCAAAAGAGTCTATGATTCTATGATTCTGTATCTTATTTACATTAGGCAACTCCAAAGATAGGAAATAAATCACACAGTTTGATGCTGTTCTGTACATGGGTTCTATGCAAGGAGTTTGAAAGCTAAGAGAATGTAAATTTAGAAGATAAGGCACTTCCTTAGAAATACCTGCTAGTAGATTATTTTCATTTCTTGTTATGGAAAGCAGATACAAAATTCTATAAAAGCCTAGCACTGTTAACTGAGTTCTGTTCTGCCTCCTGCAACGTCAGTATGTTGTTTTGAGTTCCAGGATCAAAATTCTCATTATTGTTTATAGCAATGAAGAAGAAGACAAAATCTGAATCAGGTCTCACATAGCTCATACTTCAAACAAGCTTTATTATTATTATTATTTTTATTATTATTGTCACAAAAAGAAGTCCATTTGTACAAATGGCTATATGCAGCTCCATCTTAATTGTATTTCTGCAGGTTTTCAAACTAGTGAAAAAACTACTGTACTTGAGGATGAGGGGAGGAAGCCATCAGTTCTCCCCTTCCTGCTATTTCCTATTCACTATGAAAGAAAGTTCATCTACAATTAGAGCAGCAATTCACAGTTCTGGTTAATGTGTCACACCGCTCCCATCTCCACAGAGCACCAGTACAAACCCCAAAGGGTTGGGGGAAGGACTGACATTACTCAAGTGAGGGAGACCAGGCAACACTTTCAATTCAGCAAAATGACTCAACTCAAAAGTATGCAGCTGAATTCCAGAGAGACAGTCTTCTGTCAGTCTTCCATTGAAGCATGAATACACATTCAGGTAAGAGAAACAGGACATTTAAATAAACACACGTAATTGCAAAGATCATGATGCTCATTACAGCACCTGCAAGAGAGGAGATGTAGATGCTTGCTGTGATATGTCAATACAATCAGAAATTCACTGGATTCAGATTTTTCATTATCTGCTTTGACTATCACAGGATGATTTGGCTCAAAGTCTAGTGCTAGATAAAAATCTTTGGTTTCTTAAAAATAAAGTTCCTGTTACCAGTCCTGTTGGAAGGAAATGTTAAGACCATGGATTGCTTTCCACTTACTTCTGCTATTGGAATAAAACTCCACGCTCCTGAGAATACAGAAACAACTGAAATGACAGTCCATTTCGCTGAACATTTCTCCATTTTTCCAAAAGTGGCCCTAGGCAGATGACAAACTGACAGACTGGCACAGCATCATGCCTGGAAGGGAACTGTGTAGATGACTCAGTTGTTCATTGGATAGTTTTAGACTTTCAGAGAGAGAGAGAGTGAGAGAGAGCTCACACCAGTTTCTGAACTGCCTTTGCAATAGCTCTTATTAATCTGTCCAACATTTCCTCCTCATTTCTTTCAGTGATTACTACCCAACCTTGATGCCTCAGAGAGCTATGGTTCGGAATCCTGCTCCTCCACAGAAAACAAAAGGCCAGCTTCAGCTCACTTGGAAGATTAATAGCTCTGCTGAAATTTCACAGTGCTGAAAGTCATCTAATCAGGTTATACATGCTCTCATTAGCAAAAGAAGTTCCCACATGAGATCCTTCAGAATCCTCCCAGGAACAGCCATCACTTATTTTCAAAAGCTTAAAGTGCATTCATGTGACAACAAAATCAAGAAAATAAACAAAAAAAAAATCACCCCCCAAAACCCCCCAAAGAAGCAAACTAAAACAAAACCAACTGAAAAACAAAACAGTCCTGTTATGACAGCAATGTTGAAAATGCAGCTAATAGACTGCGTTTCTTCAGAGGGCAAAATCTGACAGGCCTGGAATGCCAGCAGTTACAGTCCTTTTAATCATCACAGTGTCAGCAACTGTCTCCATTCCTGAGCTTAGTTACAGGGTGTTTTTTTCATTTCTGTACCAAATCACAAAACAGAACTTCAGTCAGCTCTCTTTGCTATGAGAGCATTAGGATTTTGTGATACTGGAGGGAGAGATTATAGTGTATGTAACAGTCTGGGAGAGAGCTTACTGGTCACTTCTTTGTAAATGGAAGATATCAAATTGCTGGATTCTTTTGCTCATTTCTGTAGGGTGTTACAAAGCATAACAAACAGACCTTAGCTCAACAAGTCCACCAGCTTGATGCAAATATCAGTGCAACAGCAGAGACACTTAAATGTAGGAGAGAAAAGACTGCATTCATGTATCACAGCATAGATGTCATGAACTCTTCATGAACTGTTCACCAGCAGAGTTCTTCAAGGCTGATGAATGTGTGTAGCATGCTAGGGTGCTTATGAACAGTTGGAGAAGACATGTTGTGGCAAAAGTGATCTGTGCTCTGTACAAAAAAAGAGGCTTCTTAGACATCATAGACCTCCTCTTCCATTGCATGATTGACCTCTCCACAAAGTTGGTGAAAGGTGTTGCGCCTCAGGATCTCCCAGCCACGGTGAGAACTGGTCCTGGATGTGCTCCGTGACAATGAAACAGCAGACACTTCCTTCTTGTACAGGATGTCATTATCGATTTCCAGGTTTTCCAAATCTTTTTCACAGTTACTGCTATCCTGAGCCTTAAACGCTTCTGTGTACCGCATCATCTTGTGTTTGTTGGGATCAACCCTGTCTTCAACTCTGCAAGAGGATTAAAAAACATAAACTGAATGAAGCAGAAACGTGGCAGTTTCTCAACAAAACTGAGCAGCTACAAGAAGCAAGCCCCTCCCAAAGATATGCCTACTGACCCAGACATTACAGAAAATCTACACAGAAACAGGAAACTGATCACAGATATGGTGCTAGCAGCTGCTAGCACACAATTATCTCCTCAACCTTTACCCCCATCATTGACTTCAGTACCCTTATTTGCCCTTGGTTCCCTGTCTTTTAACTCATTTCCCAGTCATGATTTGCCCTTTCTATTTTGCCAGCTGTAAGCTATTGGCAGACATACCCCACCTGATTCTAGCTCCAGATCCTTTGTATGGACGCATATATGCATCCATTTCCTTCGTTTTTGTCTTTGCTCCTCTGATACTCCATGGCTGCTAGCCTCAGGATGTCACTTATATTTCGCTGAACCTTTATTTAACTGCTCCACTTCCACCAAGCTTTCTATACATTACTTATAACTAGTCTTCTGAAATACAGTCCCACACTACATAGAATGAACATACATGTAACTTGACAGAACTAGATCACACCAACACTCTTTTCTCATAGCATCCAATGAAGAACTGTTGCTGGGATATTTCTCTTGCAAAGTTATGTTGTGCACCTTGGACTGAAGGTGTTGCATATTGGTATCACTGTAGGTCTGCTTATTCTGCCCAGCAAACCTGAAAATCCACAAGATTCTTTTCTCTGCTAAAACCTGCAGAAAGTCCTAATTCATACAGCCACCACTCCCTCTTCTGGCTTTATTAGTAAAAGATGACACAGTTAGAAAAGACACATGCCCAAACAAAGTCTGATCTTTCCTCATCCTGGTATATATATTGATTAAAAACAGAAATAATGAGGAGTCTAGTGTTATCTAGACTACAGATAGTTTGTTTGTTATTTCAATGCCTAAATTGAAATCCTGGACCTAAGACTTTGCCAACTGATGCAGTCTTTCAAAGTATAATGCAGTTACTAGGTTCATTCGAGAAAGAAATCTTGCCTTTAATTATTCCTATTCTGTTTTTGAATCCTCCATAGTGCAGTTCATTGCTGCTGAATGCCTAATTGATTGATTAGGCATTTCATGCATAGGGAGCATGCAACCAACTAATTTAATCACCCATTTCATCTGCCATTTCATACACAGGGACAGCAAATCAAGCACAGCAGTGAAGTTTTATGATACTCATTATAAGAAGTTTTAAAGAAAAATTCAGGCCTCATAACCTATGTAATTTCTGGGATCTGTCTCCTGTGACTATTGGATAAGAAAACATCAGCTAATTTCACAAGGAATTGCACAGCAGAGCTTTCTGAGGGGAACTGTGCTTGTCTGTCAATCACAGACAGAAAACAGACTGGGGTCTGTATTCTGGAAGGGAAGGACTCCAAACACTCCTCCCCAGGCCACTGTAAAGGCGCTTTTTTAACATCCATACCTTGGATTCTTCTTCCGGGGTCCTTACATGCACACACTAGATGAGAACTCACCTGAGATACCATCGGTCCCCTAGTCCGTACTCCCGCCCACAGATTCCAGAGCGAGGCCAGAGACACCGTGGCAGTTTCCGCTCCAGCATGACAGTAGTAGCAACAACCTTTAGAATAAGAGAAATGAAAGAACTTGGATGAATTAGAAAAAACATCAGACTCTCTTTCAAAATTATCAGTTTTGTGAGTACTGACCCATTACTATACTTCACTACAACTCCATATGTAACAAAGAAAAATCATAGAGTTGATACTCTGTTTATTATAGGGCAATTCTCTATTTTAGTCCAAACTGTGCCATGTTTTGAGGAAGCAGTGGTGCTCTTAAAACACTGTTAAATTTCTTTCCTTTTATACCTGATGGCAAGAAGTATGGTAATTAATTTGCAAGATAGAGAAGAGGACAGTATTTATATGTCATTAACTATCATCAGAACTTACCAATAGGGCCACACAACTACATTTAACCATTTGACTTATTGCTGTCTCACAGGAAAATAGTAGGAAACATATTTCCTATTGAGCAGCTATATAACTGATCTGGCTAAATTTTTTTTTCCTTTTGAGCGAGAGAGTCAGGCCAACATCTCTTCATGGGTCTGAGGACATTACTGACCTACTTGTGATCATTAACTTGCATATTATCTCCCCTCAGTCAATCCCTATATTTATAATTTAACTCTCAGTTACACAGAAATGTGATCTGTAAAAAAAAGATGCAACTTTGATTCTATTTAACAAGACTTCATGTGTAAAGAACACACAGCTAGGGAGACACAGGATGGACAAGAAAAGCTGGATGGGCTTCTAGCTTCCATTTGAAATACTGTAGGAATATCTGCATAGCAAAGATATACTGGAAGACAGTTTTACATGGGCAGATGTGCAGAATAGTAGTCTTGCACTTAGACACTGCAGACTCATAGAAAGGATGAAAGAAATTTGGTGGCTGATATACAGAAGCTGTAAAACTGAATTAAACGTATATGGCTTATTGTATTAGCCCCTGAGAAAAGTGAAGGTCACCTGTCTAAAGGTTTTAAAGTACCTCCTTTAGAGCACAGAAGGCAGAGTAAGGAATTGCACTGTCTAGCACCTTTTCCCTGGACAACTTCTCTTTATTCAAAGTGAACACTCTATCACTTAATTAGATTACCTGGGCTCTCCAGAGCTCATCCTGCTCATGGGCCACTCTCCAGTGGGTGTCACCCATCATGGCAATTAACAAGTTGAGCATAAGGAGGGTGGCAATGATGGCGAAGGCAAAGTATACCACGCTGTACATAAAGGGCAGGTCAACATCATAGTTTGCAGGTCCATCAATGATAGTGAGGAACAGCTCAAATGTGGTGAACAAGGACATGGGATAGTTGTAGAACTGCCCAAGGTTTTCAGGATTCTCTGTCTGGAAGATGATGTAAAAAGCTAGAGGAGAGCAATGGGGAAAAAAAGAGAGAGAGACAGTTTAACAACAGAAGCACATTCCAAGAGCAACAACAGGGTCCTGTAAGAGATGCTGACAACACAAAGTGGTCTGGGAAGGAGCTGCATCTGTTTCTATGCTAGTGCAGTACCCAGCATAACAAGGACAAATCCCTGACTAGAATCACTGGTCTCATTTGTAAAATGACTCAGGATTACTTTCATTATTCTTTTGTTCTCAAAATAGTGATCTTTTCTTCCTCAAGGATATAATAAAGCTGTGTGTGTTAATCTCATTTTCCAAAGACAAATACTGTAAATGCAGTATGTTTTTAAACCTTGACTTACAGATATGTGGAATTATATGGATTGTCCTATTACCCTGGAAAGGGCAAGAACTGAAAACCTAACTCATGAAAACAAAAATCAGTACTGGAAAAGTGACCATTCTCAAAGAAATAGAAGCTCTACATCATCACCACCTTTGTCAGCTAATTCAGAGGGCGACCTGAGAATAAATCAAAACCCACATACTTACTTCATACTAAAGAAGTTGTCAGGGGTAATATATTGCTGTTTTCCTTTCGCAGACTCACCTGATGCAAAGCCTAGTGTCACCACAGCCATGAGCCAGCAAAAGCGCATAAGATCTCCAAATATCATCTGTAGAGCAAAGACAGAACCACCATAAGGCCCAACTGTCCCACCAAGTCAAAATGCAACCCTGTGTAAATCATCTTCCAGGTTCTAAGACCATGAGTGGACTAAAGGAAACTTCTGCACTAAAGAGAGAATGTTAAAGTCCCAAACCCTCTGTGCGGACAAGAACTTGTCCATTTGCCATTAATGCTAGTCCTGAGGGAGAAAAAGTATTCTTTCAGTTCTCCCTATCTGCAAAAAAGGTGTTAGGATGAGTGTAAGAAGCCCATATTTGATTGTGTCTTATACCTTCTGGATCATGATGGTAAAGGGTCCGAGCATCTGGAAGCCTCGTGCGAAGTACATGACATTGCACCATCCTAACACCAGGGCAAAGGACATGGGCACCACCTCACCAGCTGTGCTGGTGAGACGCATCACCATGGTTACTAGAATCATGCAAGCATATGTGATGCTGCAAAGGAAGAAAAGACAGTGAACAAAGTTCAGTAAAGGAATCTTACCCTCCTTTTGGTTTTCTTTTCAAAAATTCCAAGATATGCACTTACAACCACCAGTCCCATAGGCAGAGACCTCTCAGCACTGTCAAATCTACCTGTCCACTCACCTGGCTTCCTACACACCAGTTGAGCCAGTAAGAGAAATAAATCAAGAGAAGGAATATGCTGAAAGAATGGAGAAAGTGATTCATTTAGCAAAAGACAGCAGTGGGGAAAATGAGAGACAACATATTTAGACTTGAAAAGTGGTGTACTTACATAATTACGTGGAAAGGCCCTCCTAGGATGGTTTGTCCAAAGTATTTTGTTGCTCCAACTCTAAGCATATCTGGGATCTAAGAGAAACATCATTTTGACTTTCAAATCACTTAGACTAAGAAAATAACCCCTACCAAGTTGTGAGCGCAACTTTATGTACGTCTAGTAAGTAAAATCTCTTTTGACGAAAATCAAAACTGTATAGTTCACTGTTTCTCTTACCTCAAGGATCAAAATTACTACAGCTCCAATGACAGTGATCAGCTCCCCCACCAGCCTCAGCTCATCCTCATATGTCACATATGATTCCTAGAAGAAAAAATCAAAAAGTGGAAATTAAATTTTAAAGGAAGTGAAAGGAAATTAAAAGAGGGTGGGGGAAAACAAGGCCCACTGACAAGGCCACGGGAACCAGCCCAGCCCCAGCAGTGGGGAACAGAGCACACCCCATGTTCCTCCCTAAGAAAGGTCAGCTGGCAGACAGAAAGAAGGAGGGCAGCTGCAATAGCTGAGAACTGGGAAAGACTTGGACTATCCAGCTGAGTAGGTTAGATGAGAATTGCCCTGTGCTGCCTATTGGGCCTTGACTCCTGTAGACACAGTACCTGCAGCATTTTCTGGACATAGATTGTATTGTCTCTGCTGCTTGTTTTGTTGCCTGTTCGTGGTTTCAGAGGTCGGTAGACGCAGCACATAGTGAAGCAGACCATGTAGAGTATATAGAATAAAGCCAGGAAACAGAAATAGGGACGACCATACAAATTCCACTTCAGGCTCACCAGCTCCTTCACAGGTGTTAGGTCCAAGATCTGGCGTGCCTGAGAGAAATAGAAAGAAAGAATTAATTGCCATAAAGGCATTTATTTTGAACCATCATTCACAGTTGCCTGGCAGAATGTTAACAAACTATTCTCATCTACTCTGTTCTGCATTAGGAAGCTGAATTTATTTTGCAAAAAATGAAATGCTCAAGTGCATTTGGATTTGTTCAGTTTGCCAGGAAAAAGCTTTGAAGAAAATTAAGAGAACAGCCTTTGCATACCAGTGGGAAGCTCAAGAAAAGCATGTTAGATACTGGAATAAGTTTGTTGTCTGTATAGGCCTGGATGAATAGAAACACTCGAGACAGACCCATGATCTAGGTCCATGAACACAGATATATGAGGATGTGTTACAGAAAAAAAAAAAAGGATTATTTAAAATGGCATTCAAAAGCATGTTTTATGAAAAATCCAATTATCTTTTACAAGGCTATCTGCAGATTGGAAGATATATACATATTAGAGTTGGGCTAACTTTACAGTATCAGAAAGTTTATAAATCCTGTGAACTCTAGGGATTCAAAGACACACAAAACTACTCCTATTCATGAATTTTCTTTTACTGTAACTGAAATCAATTTTGAAGAGTATGTTTTATTAAGCAAGACAGAAAGCACAGTGCGCTTTGCAGCAGACAGGTACTCTCCTCTATGCAAAATATACATCAGTATTAGAACACAGAAATGAAGATAAGATAATTTGGATTCTATTTTCAGCTACAGAAAAAAATTTCTGTGCAACCTTGTGAAATTCACTTAGGTTTTTTTTTTGTAAGTTGGAGTTCTGCATTTATGCGTGTAAGTAAACATTGGTTTCAACAGCTGTTTCTGTCAACTTCAGTAGCATTTGTGGAACTCTTAATCTCTTGGAAACACATCAAGAGGTCCTTCAGATGATTAGTTCTCTTTGAAAAACTGACACTGATATTACTTTGATTTAACAGGCAACTAAGACATCTTTGGAGAGATTTCCAAAGTTCCTTAATTTCTGTCTAAATGCAGCCTATTAATGGACTGGATTTTCAAGTTTTCATCAGTCAGCTATGATGTTAAAAACAGCAGTATACCCACAGTGAGATATACTGTGAAAAAACCTAGGCTTGTTCAACTTACTTCCTTTAGATTATTCATACCGTATTCAAAGTTTTGGCCCTTCTTTTTAGAATCTCAGTGGTACAGCTCAAATGTACCTAGAAGACCATATATGTTTCCAAGAATAAACTGCATCTTCAGTGAGCATCTTGCATGATATGAAAAACAGTGCTGCTGCATACCCTGGGGTTGTGTTTCTGTCAAAGATCTGCATATATCCATACATACTGTGCAGCTGAGGAATTCTATACAAAAAGAAAGCTTAATCAAAACAGTTGAGACCATAGTTTTCAAAGTGACAAAGAGGCTCTGTAGAAAGTAAGAGCAGTGGAGTTATGAGCACTGGAGGGAAGAATCCTCTCCTATCACACAATTCCGTTTCAAAAGTGAACATGAAGGCCTAAGGAATTTCCTAAAGGAACAAAACTAAGTGAGAGATAATGAACATCGCTAGATATCCTTAGGTGTTATGTTTTCTGTAGAAGTCACTATTCTAGAATTCTTTGCATAGGAGAGTCAATTTCATTTTCAAAGGGATGATACAAGTTTGAAGCTTACTATGGTCTTCCTGTAGCTTAGTTCCCTTCTATTTTTTCCACTTTTCATCCACTTCAGGGTCAGAAAATGTATCTTAGTACCTGTTTGTGCATGCATCCCCCTCATTACAAGAGGAACCTGCTTCTGACTGGGGCTTAAAGATGCTCCTCTAGTCCAATACTGAACTGGGAGGGCGTGATAAGATTGGGTGACACATAGCATTCTTCTAGAGGAGACAGCAAACATTTTGGGCCAAACATACATCTAGGCCAAACATCTCTCAAACGCAAAAAATAATTACTAGTTATGTGTGCAAAACTTGCAATTGCTCATATTTAAGAATATTCTGGAAAATGAAGAAGTCATAATACCTCATGGTATTGGGGTCATCTTCTCCTCTGAAATTAGGAATCTTGGATCTGCCTGCACTATATGTTTTTGGAAAAGACAGAGACACAATATTCTGCTTTCTTTTAGGATTATGGTTTAGTCTTCTGGACAACTTCTAAGGTTGTTCTATTTTTTGACATAGACTGATTTCCCCTGAATTTCCATATGTATCACCACACATAGAAATTGAGCGGATTTTAAACAAAAGCAAATGAGAGTTTCACGGACTTCCTCCACACTATGCAAAACTCTCCAGTAGCTGAAACTTTTGTTAGAGAAGTCTGACTAAAGCTTTAGTAGATGGAAATAATACAGGATGGGTAGAATTGTGCTAATTAAAGTGTCTTCTGTTTAGTTTCCTGCTCTATTAGCATTATTTAAGGTGAATAACAACTGATAGGGTAGCATACCTTGAAAGTCTTAAGGAGATCTGTCTAAGCTTGCCATTACACTCTACTATTTTTATTTTAGTGATCCCTTTACAAAGTTTTGAGCCTACAGCAGAGAGAATTTGCCCACTTTGTCTTGAGTCATAACCTGGACAAGCAATATCATTAAATGAAGGGAATAATAACAATGAGTGGTTTTAAAATGCACTCCAGTTTAGGATTTCTGAACATAGTCGTGTCTCACGAGGACATTGTGAGAGTCAATCAGTATCAAAGTTACGGAAAGCTACTTGCCAGAGCTACTCTAGAGGTACTTGTTACTAATATCATTGAGCCTGGTGAAAGAGAGAGAACCTTTTGCTGAATCACACAATGTAATTTCCAGTAGCTTGCTCATACTAAGTTCTTTCAATTGTCTGAAAGTTTCACACCTCAGAAGAAACTGTAAACAAAGCATTAGATATAGCCAGATCTTTAATAAGCTGCTACATTTCACGTACTCCCTACAGCATGCGGTACAAAGTCCTTGCTCTATGGATAACATAAGTGAGCTTGAACCTTCAAACTCATCATTCTTCTCCTTTTATAATCACCATGGTCTGCACATAGAAAGCATGTGGTGCCCGCAGTACCTCTCTCTTCTTGGTTGAGACAATCAGCTCAAGGAACGACAGATCTTCAGCCCAGGAGTCAATCTCTGTGAGATCATAGAGCACACTGGTCAAGGGGCCGAAGGACCAGAGATTGCACTTCCGCTTCTGCATAAGGTGTTGAAACATCTGAGGAGAAAAGAAGGGAATCGAGGATATCAGAAGCTTTCCAGTATATAGTGTATTTGCAATAAGAACAAATGGAGTTCTTAAAAACCCTTAATTACAATGTATTTTCCTTGAGCTTGGCAGTTGTTGTGGTTCTAATATCTCAGGAAAAATTACAGCAGGTTAATAAGTGGAAGAACTTTTTCTGATTCCCATTTGATTATTAGCTCATGCATGAGGTAAAGGATGAGTGATTTTTACCCTAAATTCTAATCAAACTGCTAAAGTTATTTGACACAGTTGTATACATTGACAATAGATTTCATATGGAATTATATGTTGATTAGGAAAAAAAATCCTTTTATACTGTTCTAGAAGTTATTAGGAAAGAGGGGTGGCAAGGGAAATTATCCTGTCCTTTGTGGATCTACAGAAGAAGCACTAATCACCATTGTCTTTTTGTTAAGGGGAAGGATGAGAGTTTACATTAAATATTGAGTTCTTGTCTATGAATAAATGTCTGTGAATACCTGAAGAAGTTTCCCATGTGTCATATTTAAGGTAATGAAATTTAGACAACAAAGACAGTAATTTCAGTCAGACTTCCAAACAACCACTTGGGGTGGATCTTTCTGTTAATACCTGTTCAACTTAAATGCTTCAAAAAATGGGTCAAAAAATCTATTTTTTAAGCACTTATTTCTTTCATTAGGATAAAGAAATTTCTTAAAAAGGGTTTTCTGGTCCTACATGAGACATCTGGAAAAAAAAAAAAGACTTGTTATGTATCTTTTTGTCTGCTGAGAACATGCACCTTGGTCTGAATGATGTTATTTCAAGTTCTCCATTTTCCTTTCCTATGGAGGCAACTGCATCACACAAACTCACCACAGTGTTGCCCTCAACTCCAGCCAGTTTGAATGGAGTAAGCCCCTCATTGTTAGGAATCAGTTCAAGTGATCCTGGTCCCTCTCTGTTCCTGTCATAGGAAAGTATCAAGCTGTACATGTGGCAGGCAAACTTCTTATTAGGTTGAAGAACCAGGATGTGAAGAACAGTGTTACCTATGAAGGAAGCAGACCAAAGTATGTGGAATAGCCCAGCCCTGTGCAAAGGCTGGCAATTGACTGATGGCTTTCAGTTTCCTCACAACCCTCACCCACAGTTGTCTGTAATGAGAGAAGTGCATGCAGAGATGACAGTCTCTTTTAATGCATCCAGATCCACTGCATGCAGTTCACTAGGCCCCACAGCACATACCCAGATAATCTTGAGCTCTAATGTCAGCTCCATTTTCAATGAGCAACTGTACAATTTCCTCATTTCCCACACAGGCAGCAAATGATAAGACATGCTCTCCTGCAAAGAAAGGAATGGGGAGAAACATTAAGACCCCAGGAGGCAGGAGGGGTTGAAGCATACTGAGGGAAAGCAATCCATGCTATGAAGCGAGAGGATATGAAAGGAAGAGTTACTTCAGGGTAACGTGTAAATTTCCTGCCCCACTCCTCATCCTATGCAGAAAGGAAAAAAAGACCTGTCCCACACAATAGTAAAAGAAAGAAGTATTCTTTTCAGGAGCTGATCTTCATAAAAAGGCTGACAATGAAGTTGCAGTATATGGTTCTAGGAAAAAATTAAATTATAATTGTTATGCAATATATATTTTTATATATGCAAATATATAAAATGTGTCTTATTTCTAGATTTATATTTATGTCATATTTACATACTCAGATAGAGTCTTACTGTCTGCTAAAAGGTGTGTGACTGATGACACTTGGAAACAGGAGCCTCTGCTTATTAGGTTTAGATGGGGAGTAGGGAATAAGGCAAGACCCCTTCTATTCCCTCATCACTCTTCACTCTGCTGGTTCCCTCCCATAGCAGCAAAGGGAGAAGATAAGGCTGTACCGAAATACAGAAGGTTCTTGGAGCTGCGCCTGAAGAAGTGCCCCGTGGCCTGTGCTGTGCAGGCATTGGCCCCTCTCTCGAGTAAAGCCTTCACCAAGGTGACGTTCTGGTTCACTGCTGCAATGTGGAGAGCTGTCTGCCCTGTAAGACACAGAAATAAATAATAAACTTGCATTTCAAGAAAGCATCTTCAGGCTGATCAGTCGCCTGCTGTTCTCATTTCAGTCACGGTAAATCTAAATTTTTTTAGACTTCCTCCATAGTGGCTGTATGATTTAGGTTTAAAGTCATACCTGTTCTGTGCAGACGGTTGGACTACAGGTTTTCCAGAGGTCCCTTTCTACTTAAATCTTCTTATGAATTCATGAGAATTGACTTTACAACCCACCAAAAAAACCCAATAGGATGCACTTTCTAGATTTTTTTTTTTTCCTGGGTGAAGACAAGACATGCCACATTCTTCCAGGAAGCACCCTGAAAGCTGCATGACTATGCTTTCCTTCATGGGACATGAAGACCAGGTTAAGACAAAGCTCGCAAAAAAGACTTGCTGTAATCCTTCACACTAGGTATTAGAATTTTTAAAATCCCATCATTATTGTTTTAGTGGTTTCAAGATTCTGTCTGGCATTTCCGTGTAGTCAATCAGAACCATTCTTTAAAAACCTGGCTCACAGTCTAGACTCAAAACCAGTGACCACATTTCTTTTCAGTCCCTCTTCTTTCTCAACCAAACTACTTTTTTCTCCTTTCAGAAGAGATCAGGTAGGTGTCCTCTTTGTTACACAATGAGTATCCCAGAAAACAAACTGTATGTATCCCTGCAATCCCACTATAGCCAACAGGCCCACCTGTGGTCAAGAGTGAAGAGTTTGTCAATTATGTATTTGCACATTGCGTATGTGTGTACTTGGGTTTTATATAATTCCACCTTCCATAAAATGGTCAGGAACCACTTGTGTGTTGGTTTAGCCATGCAATGGTTTAGCAACACATTGAACTGGGAACAGTATAAGCCACTTTCCTAAATGTACTTCGTCTTTCACCCTGCAGAGAATCTTGTCCATCCTCATTCCCTGAGATATTACCTTTATACAGCTCTGATGTCATCCCCTCATTGACAAGCTCAGGAGCTGCTTCCATCAGAGTCACTGCCGCCTCCACATTATCATACAAGGCAGCTACATGAAGGGCGGTCTCCCCCACTGCGCCTAGAAACAGTAGAAGTATGTGAGTTGTCTAGACTCAACTATATGGGACAAAAGCAGAAATGGACTGATTGGCATGGAGAATTATGGGAGTGCTAGGTCCTCCCTTGAGTACTGCCAGGTGCCACCTGATCATATGACATGGTAACAGCCACATAACTGCATAGTTTTTGTCCTTCTCTTCATCAAGATCTGAAAGCTGACCAGAGGCTTCAGGTGTTTGTAAGTGACAGCAGACTCAGGCATGACGTGAACGCACACATAACACTTCCACTGACCACCTTCCACAGTAAACCACCTCCTTCAGTCCCTCTAGAAAATAGGCCTGTTCAAGCCATAAATCTCTATCTTCACCATTCCTTTGGGTTTGGTGAAGGACTCTCCAAGTCAGAAAATTCACTTTGTTACAAAGCTGCTGACATAGAGTTAAGTAGTTTGAGTCTGCTAATGCAAATGTTTTAGCAAACTAACAAACATACCACACTACTTGTTGTAGCAGGTTCTTGCTTTCCACAGAAAACCACTTGTTGCAAATAATCAAGTTACCTCTCTGATAGATATCACATGCTCCATCAGTGAGAAGTTTCCTAATGACTGGGAGGTTGTTCTCTTTGGCAGCCTGGAGGAGTGGAGATTCCCAGATCCTGTAGTCAAGAAAAAGTGGCTGATAAGGAACGCAGTAATACACATGGTGCCTCTCTCCAGCACTAGCATGGCCTTTACTTGAGACAGTACGTATCTTCAACATTTTCACTGAAGGATCAGTAATGCACACCTATCATCTGAGGTATTTTTGAATGCAGAAAAGAGAGCTGGCAAAAGCAGACAAGTGCAGTGCTAAAAACCCAGGCAGTTCATCATCTCTTCACTTGCTGACGCTTAACCAGATGGTGGCAGCAGAGGGAAAGATAGGAAAAACGAAGAACAAACGGGTTTCTGGTTTATATAGCCCACATTTTGGGGCACAGAAGATAGTAACTATGGGTCATTTGATACCCCTCCTGACAGTAGACTAGTTGTCCCAGAAGCCAGAAAAAGTCAGTAGTTTTTTTACACAGCACAATAAATTAAAAAAAGCTGAGTATCTGAATTACTCCTATAATGGATGGAAAAGAAAAATTACAAACAAGAATTCCCTCCGTGTCATAGCAACACTTCCTATGGTATAATTAAAAAAAATGAGCTCTGAAATATAGTTCCTCATCATACAAAGTTATGAGGAAAAATCTAAAAGCTTAGCTATACTATTTTTTTCTCTGATGCTGAGAAAATTGAGGAGATTGTTGAGAACTGAAAAGTATGTGTGTCTTGGGAAAGAACATGCCATCAGAGAAGTTCCAGACTGAATGGTTCACTTACAGTTTTCACTTATAGTTGAAGAATACCCTTGAGTCTTCTATGAGGCTCTGGGTTATTTCAGAAGACCATATGGGGCTGAGGAAGAATTTACAAGTATAGTCATCAGACCTCAGTACAGCAAGGTCCTTTGACAAAAACAGCAGTTCGAGGAAGGTGATCCTTCCCCTCTACACAGCTCTTGTAAGACGGTATCTAGAGTCCTGTGTTCAGTTCTGGGATCCTCAGTACAAAAGGTGTATGCAGCTACTGGAGAGAGTTCAGCAAAGGGCCACAAAGATGATTATGGGACTAGAACATCTCTCACATGAGGGAAGGCGGAAAGAACTGGGACTGTTTAGTATGAAGAAGGAAAGGTTTGGATGGGGTGTTTATTAATGTGTATAGGTACCTGAAGGGAGGGTGCAAAAAGTTACCTGCAATGGCTACTTGCTCAGCATGCAAATAAGTTTTGCCAGTGTTAAAAATGAGTTGGCTACCCAAATACCACAAAAAATAGAACAAAATCTACTAATTGGGGGTAAATATTTCTGTTATTCTCGACTACTTTCAGATTTATCTTTTAATTAATTAAAAATGTTTTGGGGTGGGTTTTTTTGATTTTTATTTTGCACAAATAAAGAATTCTAAGTAGCCCAAGTTCAGGAGCTAAAGGTTTAAGGGGAAGAAAGACCCTCAAACCCAAAGTAACAACCTAGGTCTTACGAATTTTCAGTGTGAAATAGAAAGAAATTTCTCTATCCAAGCAGGGTAAGTTCAGTTTTAGATCTCTGTTCAGATGAAATTTTTGTGCTTTTATCTCACCTCTGCTTTCTTATAATACAGATATGTAATTTGTTCTTAATTATCTAGCATGGCTCAGGTCAAGCTGTAACATGTGATGTGGTCTAGGACTAAGGAACACAGTAGAACAATGACAAATTCAAGCTGATATGAACAAGGAGAATATCAGCCCTCATTTTGCTACCAGCCACAGTCTGTCCTTTTACTGCAGTCTAACAACTGCCAATAGAGTGGACATTAGTCTCGCAACACACACACACAAAATAACGTGTGGGACAAAGACATTAGTCAAACCATGTACCTGGAGATATATTCAATATTTCCTCCTTGTGATGTCCTGGATTTCTTCCTTTTATTCTGGTATTATCTAGTTACAAGATTTTGGGGATAGAGTTTATAGGGCAAATACTACATAAAGCAATAGGTGTTTGCATTAAGTGATAACACTGATGTTAGAACACATTATCTATGAATATAACTCTATTATAAGCCACAAGAAAACCCAAATCAGAGAAAGAGAGAGAGAGAATATAAATGGCCCATCGCACAAAATGTTTTCTCAATACGTGCTTGTTAGGTATAGGACAATTTAACAATAAAACCATATGAAAACTGGCAACATAAATTCTGTGGCTTACACAAACATATATTTCTTGCTTAAAATTATTCTTTTATGATCAAGAGAAACTTGAAGCAAAAAAATTAAATTATCTGATATGCTATTATCTCTGGATTTAACCCATCTGAAACATACAAGTTCTTCACATCTTTATAGCAGAAAGACACTGACACACTTGAAAGAACTTGAGGGATAAAGCAAAACAAAGAGAAGTATCAGAATTACACAGGTAAATAGGAATCATTTGAATAAGTGTAAATTAATAGGTATGGGCTACAAGTAGTAAAAGCATAACTGAGCATTATATTTATCATTCCATAAAAGGAGCATTTCCTGTCACCAACAGAACCCCACTAATTCATTAGAAAATAGACTAGAAACACATTGAAGAACAGAGAAGAAATAAAATAATTCATAATATAAAGAATCATCCTGAACAAACCAGGGAGTCATTCTGAGATATTTTTCTGTGTCCTTCAAACTCTTAGCCTTACTGCTTTGAGAAGTGTTCCTTCTTTAGCTTACTCATACATCATTTGCGCTAGTCGCTAATTACAGGATGATTTGATGATCACATTGCATCTAGGATCAGAAAAATAGAATCTAAATAAAGAGGCACTCTGAGCATATGTTGTAAGATTCAATATCCATGAAGCAAGCTTGCCACCTCTGCCATTATTCTGGCTGAGAAAGATTCTGTGTTTCTGGAGAATGTAAGTTCCAGAGGCAGGAAGTGGGAAGGAGGTGAGGTTTCAATCCTATAAACAATGCTGCAATTAATATGTTGATAGGTAGGACTTTATCCCTCAGATGACCTCAGAGAGGAGGAGGGATTGGGCAAGAGACAATGTGGGAGGACACAAACACAATACCTTTCTCACAAAATTCTCCAAAGCCCTTGTAAACAACTAATTAAATTACCAGCCTGCTAAGAGGGAGACACCTAATAACTACTATACTCATCTTTCAGAAATTTAGGGCAAAATTGTCAGAACTTTCTACTTATTGTAAGAACCTCCACCTGGGCTTAAAGAACCAGAGACACCAGGCCAAACAGCAAGCTGGTGAAGAGCCCAAAAGTGTTGGTAAATGTCATGGCACACTGCCTCTGATGCCTCAAAGGTCCATGGCTTACATGTTTGTGCCATATGCTTTTACTCTCATTTAATTTTCTGTCCCATAATTGGGGAAACATTTTACTCTCATTTAAAACATACCGTTTTAATTATCAGCTCATTTTTAATACATCACAGCAATGTGCTGAGCATATAAATATCAAGTACTAGGTGAGCCAAATCACTCACCTGAATCTACAATCTTCAAAGCATTTTATTTTAAGTTCTGCATATTTAACCAGTTTTCTTCCTGACCCATCCAATAGCATGAGTTTTACATTTTATAACTCTAGTCCCTGTGCGTCAAAGCAGCAGCAGGCAAAATCTGTAACACAGTCTCTTAACAGAGCTGCCTACAGTACATGCTTCATTTCCATAAAGCACCATTATGTCACTGGATGAAGAGGGTGGTTTTCAGAGAATGATTCAGCAGGGACCTATTTAGACAATCTGAGAAGGTAATTCAGCACATCTAATTTAAGGTCCTGTTCTAAATCATTCTCTGCATCAGCTATGGAGTCAAGAGACCTTAAGCTCTGAATTTAGCCAGCCAAGTCAGGCCTGTAACAGCAGGCAGTACTGACGTTGCCTTATTGGATCAGTTTAGCACAAGCACAGCTACATAGCTAGCCAGCAGTTGCAATGGGCAAAGAAAACTACAACAGTATCCACCTGGAAGTGCTCCTTGGTTCTTCATACTGAGCTAAGGAGCGTAGCTGCATTGAGGCACTTGGTAAGCCTTGAGCATGCATTACTATCATTCAGTCTTCTTAACAGATAATTCAATTATATGCTCAGGAAGTTGTGAGTTGTTTTTCAGTATAGGTGAGGACAAGATCAGGAACACCCGAAAATCCATTGTGAAACAAAGAGAAGATAGAATGTAGGTCAGATTCTGACCGAGGGAGTAATGCAAAATGGTTTTAAACACGGTTAAGAATTTCACCAGCACTTTCTGCGGGTAATATGTACCCTTTTGGATTTACAGCTTCTTAAGCACTTCGTTTGAAGTGCACCCTGCTCATTACACTTATGAAGAGATAAGAATGCAAGTACAAGTCCATAAGTCTTAACTCTGTTGTAAAAATAATTTGGATTTATACACTTATTCTTTTAAAACCAGAAAATAACTTGAATATGTTAACTGTCCAAACAATAATCAATTTGAGGAAATTGAGCAATTCTTTCTAACTAACTGAGCTATAAATTCATCAGCAGGGTATTAGTAAACTTTCTTTTCTTTCCCTGTTGTGGTGCCCAGAATATCCATGATTAATATTTCATCGTTGGATTGCCAAAGGAGATTCACCTTCTCCTTTCCTTCTGCTAGTACATTTATGTAAACTTGTGCAAGACTTCAAGACAGCAGAGGAGTGCTCAGAGGAAGCTAACCAGCCAGAAAGAGGATCAATGCAACCATCTAACGAGATTCTAAAGAACTAGTTAGGAAGTAATAGCACAAAGTAGAAAGGAGACAGATAACAGGGGCCTGGACAATCAACGCAGGGACAGGGGCAGCAAATTTCTTCAGTTCTGACAAGAAGAGTCAACAAATTAACTGGAACCTCTTGTGCATCTATGTCAAAGCCCCTTCAGCCGACAGTAAAAGGAGCTTCTCTGGAAATAAATAAAACAGGTTACCAATTGCTGATGCTACTAGACAAGAAACTGATAGGGAAGTCTTATCCCTTCAGATATTTAGCTGTCTACCACACTAAGCAATCAGAATCTTGCTCAGTCATTTGCAGGAGGGCAATCTTGTTTTAATCTCCTTTTTTATATTCTGTGTCTGAGAACATTTTAAGAATAATCTCATCATAGAACTGAATTAACAGCACAGTAGATGTTAGCTGTTATTTCTTATCACTGAGTTATTCATAAAACAAATTTGTTCTCTGAAGCATAACCTCATCCTGCACCAAAACTTCCAATCCTCTTCAATAGGGATTTTCTTGCAGTTATATTCTAGGTTGTGTTCCTCATCCTGTGTCTAATCAGATTTCCCCAACAACTTTTTAATTTGGGGTGTTTTCTTTGCAGAGCACAAATTTCATATTTAATTCTTCAGAAGGAAGCCTACAGCCATGTTTAAGAAGGCAAATAGCTTTCTAAATCTGTCAACCTAAGCCACCTCTTAGGCACTGAGATCAGATGTGTCTGTACATTGTTGGGGAAATGTGACCTCTGGACGACCTTTAGAGTTGTGAAATTAAGGAGGCTTGTTTTCCATTATTTGACTCAAAACTTCCATTAGGATGAAGGTGTAACAGCATAAGAAGAGACCAGAAATAGTACTAGTGATTCCTTTGACTTTATTTTAAATGCAGCAGCAGAGATTCCAACAGGCTGTTCTTTGCGTCTTGACTACTCGGAAGTGCTGTTATTGAAACGTATTACAAACGAAATGGTGGAACTGGGAGCTGGCATTTTATTTCACTGTCACCTTTGGAAGCAAAGGAACAGATTAATACTGACAGGCATTGTGGATTTTAAGACAGGACAGTCTTACGTTAGTTTGTGCACTGACAACTCTGTAATGTTGTTTAGACAAATGAACAGCAGAACTATGATGACATCTTTCATTCACTACCAGCTTGAGAAACATTTGTCTAGGAACTGACATTTCCTGAACTTGGATGTCCCTTTGGGAAATGTTATACAGGATTAAGTCAAAGAAATTCCTTACTGTGGATAATGCTGAGATCAATTGGCAATAAGACTCTAAGAACTATTACACATGAAGAAAGAGAATGAACAGCAATTCCAGTGAAGGTGAGAACTACCAAAACAGTTAGCTTTCAGGTATTATCATCCCCAGTTGTAGGGCAGGAAAAAGCATTATTATCTTACAGACTTTCTGTGTGCAGTCAGAGCATACTAGTTAAATAGTAACATATTTGCCACTGGCTTTCAGTGAGATCACTGTAAAATTTAATTGCTGCTTATTACTCTGTGTGTTCCAGCACCATTAACACTAAGAAGTACTCACACCGAAGCCACAACACTGCAATTTCATGCAACAAAATGACAAGATGAAGTAAAAGCCCCCTTGGCTTACAACAGTATTTCCACAAAAGCAAAGGTTTTATAAAAGTAGTTCCCATACACAAGTCACCACAGAGGTTTTCCTCTTGTGTTTTTCTATCTGTACATAATTAAGGCCATAAAAGCTATAAAACTGATTACAGTCCTCTGCAAAATGTTCATTTTCTTTCTTCTCAAACTCTGAGCATCTCTGGGGACAAGAAAGGAAAGGAAAGACTAGGGCAATGAGAGGGGGAAATGGTCCTGTACCTCTTTATGAAAAGAGCATCCACATATTGGCACCATGTAATTTCTGACTAAATAGAATAAGGCTAATTTATTTTAGTTGAAGGCTGTGGGGAACATATAGACCTAAAATGCAAGGGAACAATTGTGTCCCCATCCAACCGTGATTTCACAGACAATAGTATCATATGCACTGCAAGTGTTGTTACACAGAGTTCTATAAAGAAACAGAGAAATGTTAGTTTTGGGGACCACTCGGGTTGCACTATAGTCATCTAAAAGAAGTTGGTGAAGAAGGCTTTATAGGCCTAACAGTTTTTTCTGTTTTCCTCTATAAGCAGCAACACACAAGATGTTCATGGGCCTGCAGTACACGACTGATGAGGATTGTCAAGCAACGAGGTGGCTGAATGGCAATTTAATCGAATCACAGAATCATAGAATGGTTTGGGTTGGAAGGGGCCTTAAACATCATCTAGTTCCAAACCCCCTGCCATGGACAGGGACACCTTCACTAGCTCAGGTTGCTCAAGCCCCATCCAACCTGACCTTGAACAATTCCAGGGAGGGGAAACCCACAGCTTCTCTGAGCAACCTGCTCCCTCATATTAAATAATTTTTTCCTTATGTCCAACCTAAACTTACCCTCTTTAAGTTTGAAACAGTTTCACCTTGTCCTGTCACTACAGGCCCTTGTAAAAAATCCCTCTCCAGCATTCTTGTAAGCCCCCTTTATATATTGAAAGGCTGAAATAAGGTCTCCCTGGAGCCTTCTCTTCTCCAGGCTGAACAACTCCAACTCTCTCAGCCTTTCCTCATAGGAGAGGTGTTCCAGCCCTCTGATCCTGTTTGTGGCCCTCCTCTGGACCCACTCCAACAGGTCCATGCTCCAGAGCTGGACGCAGGATTCCAGGTAGGGTCTCACCAGAGCACAGTAGAGGGGCAGAATCCCCTCCCTCAACCTGCTGGCCACGCTTCTTTTGGTGCAGCCCAGGATACACTTCGCCTTCTGGACTGCAAGCGCACATTGCTGGATCGCCCTCCTATGGACCCACTCCTACAGGTCCATGTTCCAGAGCTGGACGCAGGATTCCAGGTGGGGTCTCACCAGAGCACATAGAGGGGCAGAATCCCCTCCCTCAACTTGCTGGCCACGCTTCTTTTGGTGCAGCCCAGGATACAGTTGGCCTTCTGGACTGCAAGCGCACATTGCTGGGTCATGTTGAGCTTCTCATCAACCAATACCCCCAAGTCCTTCTTGGCAGGGCTGCTCTCAATGCATTCTGGGTCCAGCCTGTATTTGTGCTGGGGATTGCCCTGAACCTTCTGCAGGACCTTGCATTTGGCGTTATTGACCTTTATGAGCTTTGCACAGGCCTGCCTCTCAAGCCTGTCAAGGTCCCTCTGGATAGCAGCCCTTCCTTCCAGTGTGTAGACTACACTACACAGCTTGGTGCCACTGGCAAACTTGCTGAGGGTGCACTCAGTCCCACTGTCCATGTTGTCAATGAAGATGTTAAACAGTGCCAGTCCCACTACCCACCCCTGAGGAATGTCACTCATCGCTGGTCTCTACTTGGACATCAAACCATGGACTACAACTCTTTGAGTGTGACCATCCAGCCAATACCATACCCATGGAGTGGTCCATCTGTCAAATCTATGTCTCTCCAATTTAGAGATAAAGATATCATGCGGGACAGTGTCAAATGCTTTGCATAGCAGCCTATGTGTAAGTGAGCAACAAAAAGGCAGGGGACAAACCCTTCTTGGTAACAGCAGATGGTAAAACAAGGGGCTACAGCATCAAATGATGATATTAGAGGTTCAGGTTGAACATTTGGAAAAACCCCTTTTTCAGCAGGAGATTACTACAACAGTGTAACAGATACCTAAACATACAGTAGAATCTCTGTCCTGGGAGGCTCTCAAGACTGAGCTAGACAAAGCCAAAGCAATGTGATCTGTTGCTGGCAATAGCCCAGCTTCAAGTGGGAGGTTAGACTGAGACCTCCAGAGGTCCCTTTCCACATCTGTATGACTCAAAAATGTGAAGATAATATGATAATTATAAAAATATCAGTATATTTAGACTTTTCTTTTGCACACATTCAGTTGGATATTGCAAAATCTGCTGAGAACTTATTTTTCAGTTACTTGTGATGCTTTTCATGAACATAACAAAATGTAAACACTTCAGCATTCTATGGAGACACTTCTGTTCACACTGTCCCTTCCATTTTAAGTGTATTTAAGTCCCACCACTCCAAAGTAAAGTAGAACAGGCTTTTGTTATTTGGTGAGGAGTTAGATGATGATATATGTAAGTTCATTCCCTAAAGACAGATACATACATTTATACCTCTTGAGGTACTATCATACTTGTTTTTATACATATGTGTTTAAACACGCATAAGTATATACGGGTAGATAGATAGATTTTGTCCCACACAACCACCTTTTTGTCCCCAGAGGTGTTCAGAGTTTTGTAAGGAAAGAAAAAACAAATTTTACAAGGGACTGGAAGCAATTTGTTACTTGAGTACTGCAGTGTTTGTACATGCAGAAATGACAAGGAACAATTAAAAACAGATTCAGCTGGATTTCCGTGAATGCTCCTGCATTCCTGGGTGCAGAGGGAGCAACCCTGCACACTGGTAACAAAAAGCCTTGGTTCAGTATTTACATGTGAAGACACAGGCAATCTTCTTGATAATATAAGGTCTAAGGGGAGTCACTGTACATGTTGACACACAGGCCATGGGGGTGAAAAATAGCAGTCTGACCCAGGAAACGAGTGACCACCAGAATGTGGACAACATTGTGTTCCATTGTCCCACAGTAAGGGCAATCTTCAGAGAAACAGAAAGAAGAATTCTTGCAAAAAGCCATTATTTCAGCTGACTGCAGCATATACATCACACACACTCTTAAAAAATAATTTAAAAACCCCAAACAAACCCTTATGCTTTTTCTTGTGAGCTTCACCAATGAAGCAGAAAAGACAAGATTATACGTTATTAATTTGTGACTGAAGTCCTGCACTCAGGGTAATTCAATTGCGACCTAGTAAACCCACCTGTGAAAGCAGATAAGATTGGAACTCCAGAAGCATTCCACCTTGAAAGAAGAAATCTGATAGAGAAAAGTGCTCCAGGGTTGTTTAAAGTTTATCTACTGGCAGAAAAGCCTAAGGGAAAAGAGTGAGAATCAGCTACAGGGACAGAACAGCAGAAGAAAGGGAAGACAAGAAGGCTGAAATACACTGTACCTTTTCTGCTGGAGTAAGTAGATTTCATCCAGATGTTTATCCCAGGATTTTTTGCCTTGCAACTTCTGACTTAATCCATTCCAGATCCGGAAATAGAAGGGTTTGCTGTCCCCAAATAAAGGTACACCCATAGCACGTCCCTTGTTCTCTCTTGTCTAGCTGCCTGAAGGCAGCAATCCCCAGTTTGAAAAAAGTCAGGAAAGCCTCACTACAAGTCACCGCTCCTCTGCCCTCAATCTGTTACCTGCAGAGGAGACTGTCTGTCAGCTGCATCAGCTGATCAAAGTACATGTAAAAACACAAAGTAAAATCACTTGTCCCTAGCAGACCATAACTTGAACCTCATCAAGTACTCAGTTTCCAAAATAGCCCAACCCAAAGGTGTGTCTGATTTAGAAGTAGTTCACCAGCAGCCTACCCCTCACAAAGACCCTATCCAGCGCTGAAGATTTCATACAGCAGGAACGTCCTAGGCTTCTAGTATTTCGTTTCCGAAGTCGAGGACTTAGAAGCAATCATTGTCCTTATGTATCTCTGAATCCCTCCGGAAAGCAACAAGTAAGCAATTTTGAAATTGACAGCTGAACAAGTCAGGCAAAACACCTTTTAGGTGAGTGAACGTGTGGGAACGTGCCCTATAAGACACCGCGCTCTGGAAAGGTAGTATAGAGGAGGACACACCTCCCACCCCAACTGTCAGCAAATCCCATTAAACACATTATCATTATAGACTCCACCTTCTATGCATCAAGCAAAATGACTTTACTTCACATGTTGGAAGAAGGGTTTGTGTAGATTAATGTGTAAACATTGCATATTTCATTCCTTCAATGTTCTACAATCTCTCACTGTTTCTTCACATTTCTTCCAGAAAAGCTTATTTAGGAGAGGGATGAAAATTTCTATTTAGCAAAAACTAGGTTTTGGTATAGAAAAACATCATCAAAGTCAAAGGGAGGTGTCTGCAAAGCAGTAGACAAAATATCAAAATGAAGAGAGGAGACATCCTTCCTGTAGTGAAGAAACTGGAAGCTATGTGGGAGGAAAAAAAGAAAAGGAAAAAAAAAAGATCCTTGTTTCTGATCTTTTTTCCCTAAAGACTTGTCCAAATATTCTTGCACCCTGAATCAACAGAAATTTCCCTTCATTCTTACTCTTGCTGCAGTAGAAAAGGATTCTGTTCAGGGTGCCTGGACGTAGGCAGAATCAGTAGGTGAGAGAGAAAAGTGTGTAAAGCAGTAGGGCTGAGTCATCTTTTTGAAACTCCTGGTTTATTTAGAGGTTACTTAGTCTTACCAAACCAGGATTCACACCCAAACTTCTGTAAACTCATGATGTATCCGATCCTATAAAAATGTAAATCATCACACAGAAAAAAACAATGCTTTAAGGCAAACTTGAGAAATCATATCCTAAAATCTATGATTCACTGAATTGTGCAGTTCTAGGAGGAAGAGTCAAGTTAAACTGTCATAATGGAAAAAATTTATTACTTGCTACAATGAGAAGTTAGCATGTAACACCAGCCAGATGTTATGTGCAAAACGTGAGGGACTTTTAACAATATCAGTTCTTGAGGGGAGGAAGCAACTCCACTCAAAGTGGAGAAAAATATTGACAATGGAGTGTTCAGTGCCTGTGACAGACAAACACAATCTCCATTTTGCTGGGCTGGTCTCACAAGCAGAGCAGACTTGCTACTGTCTCTCGAAGGAGCAAAAGCCCTAAGACAGCTATCAGCAGGAGGAGCAAGCAGTCACACATTCCTCCCTCTTCTGGGCAGCAGTGCTACTGGCCACACAGACAGCAGCTCTAAGGTGCAAGAAGTGAGTAACAGCCAGACAGCAGGCTGAGGAGAGTGTGCTCAGCTGGCCATGGAGGCAACAGCAGCAGAAGCCGAGGCAGTTCAAACAACTGCAAACCAGTATCTCAGGTGGACTCCCCACATTGTCGTGGGAGGGTTCATTACAGCTGTTGTTATAGCTTCAGATTGCAGTAAATCTGACTCGACTTTTCTTTAACCGGTTGTATGGATATGGTCTTTATACTGCAATTGATTGTTTTCTTGTAATTCAAGGAAGAAACTTCTTACAATGAGTGTGGGGAAACACTGGAACAGGTTGCCCAGAGAAGTGGCAGATGCCCCATCCCTGGAAACATTCAAGATCAGGTTGGAGGGGGCTTTGAGCAACCTGCTCTAGTTGAAGATGTCCTTGCTCATTGCAGGGGGGTTTGACTAAGTGACCTTTAAAGGTCCCTTCCAACCCAAACTCTCCTGTGATTCTATGAAAGCTAATAGAATACAGAAATGAAAGATGGATGAAATATGTAAAAATATTGCATGGACCAAAGTCTTTTTAGCAGATCTTGGCCGTATCTCTTAAGTACTGCCGGGCTTTCAGTCTAGCAGGATGCTGTAAACAGTTTTTCAAAAACTAAGTGCCTGATAAGGCCTAGTGGTTGAGGGGTGGATTGTAAGCCTGTACAGTTTTGGTGTATGTGGTTTCCCACATGCCTGATACGTGCTTTTAGCTCTTTGTATGCCTTCCCACAGCTCCTGAATCCTACAGTGACTCCGGCTTCTGGCCCTCATTCTCAAGGCCTGCCTTTAGCTCCTGGCATTATTCTAGCTCTATCTGTTCCTTGTTTCAGGCTTCTACTGCAAATAGGGTCTTTATCCTGGCTGCCAGTGATGCCGTTTCCTGGTGTCTGTCCTGATTTCTCTTGTTTCTGACTTCGGCTGATTCTGACTGACCTGATTCCTGGAATCTTCTGATTCCAGCTTGGCCCTACCTAACAAATATGACAGCTGATATCAAAAACTGCTTACACACAGTTTCCCTGCTATGTCCATAGGCCATGAGTAACAAGGTAAGCACAAAGAAATAAAAAGCACAACCTGGCAAAACGCATTCCTCACACCACAGTGTCTAACAACATAAAATTAGAAGCAGACTAGCAATGACAGGACAATGTTGATTCTGTGGAGTTCAGTGAACTTATGGTTGCAGGGGATCTATCAGTATTGCATATGGCACAGTTAGGATGTGCTACCCTTTGTAGAGCTATAAAAACTGTAAATAAGCCAATATGTGGAAATGCTTCAGCAACAACCAAGGAATTACTCTTTTCACATACCTTCTACAAATACAAGGGAACAAGAAAGCCAGTTTGCCACTGGCGATTGTGATCTTGCCAGAGACACTACTCTGCACTTTGTATTGCAATTGAATTTTTTTTAGGTCAGAGTTAGAGCTAAAAAAAAAAAAAAAGGCATATCTCTGAATAGGTGAGTGTGAATGAACTGACTTTTGGTGACCCTGGAACTTAAGCTAGCCTTTTCCAGCAATATGCCTGAAAAGGAAAAGTTCTTACAGACAAATTGTACAAAAAGACTACAGGAAAATTTTCTGCATAGTCTCCAGTTTTCTCTTCATCCCAGCCACCTCTTCAGTTCCTTCTTTCTTTCAAAGATAAACCAAAAGTATTATTACCTGCCCTATTATAAAAGTTATTTCAGTGCTAATGTAGAGACAGACATAATTTGCATAGTACATGGAATGGATTCCTTTCCTTCTGAACAGCCCTGACCCTTACATTCGACGGTCTCACAAAACTCCTGTTAACCGTCCTGGAAATTATGAGTGCTGAAGGTATGTAGGATTGAATCCGATGTGCTTTTCTGGTGACAAATCAGGATGGGAGTGCATGTTCTTTTTTCTCTTTCAGAGTTTTTGTCTTACAGTTTCTTCAGAGGGAGGAAAATTGCAAGAGCTGGATGATATTTGAAAGTTACTACAAAGATAGAAGTGTAATCCTAGTCTTTCACAAAATCCATGAGAACGTGAACTGTGATTAGCAGGAAACAGAGAAGATAAAAGGCGTTGTAAAAGTAAGGCAGTCTGTTGAACCTGAAGGAGAAAAAATTTAGCTGCATATGGTAGAAGTCCCCCATTTTTATCTTCTGAAAATATTTTAAAGGTTTCTTTTAAGCACAGAAAATAGGTAATGAATGGTATCAGGAAAACTTGTACAAAGTGGCTTTTGAAGAAAAAGGAAAGAAACGGAAGTCAACCTATTTGTTATGGTGAATTGAAATTCTTTCCTACATTTGCCTTCCGAATTTGCCCCCCAAATCCATGTTAAGCGTCTGGTAGACAAATAAAGTAGCATAATTAGATGCTTAATGCATCTTTAGAATATTGTGTGGCCACTGAGTAGCCAAATTGTCTTGGCTAGCCTATAGCCAAGCCAAGTTGTCTATGTCTGAGGCAAGTATTTCCCCAACCCTTCTGCCTGGACAAATTTCAGCACAAAGATTTGTCTGTTTTGCTGTCTTATGGACAGCATCAAAGCCGCAGGCTGCCATGATATTTCAGAACCTCTTATTCGTTCACTGCATATTTCTCCCTATCTCTGACAGGGAATCACGTATATGAAATACATATATGCTCAAACCTTAAAAATAAAATCACACTCTGTATTTTTTGCTCCAATTCACAAAAAACTTTCACCTTACTTCTCATAAAAATTTGCTTTTAAAAAAATTCCCACTTCGGAAATCACAAGAGAAATTCTGTCGTTTCAGCAACGGCAAAACCAAAATGCATGGATTGCATACCCAAGTTTAGGCTACCATCTTAAGAGCAAGAGTAGAAATGTAGCCTACAAGCAGACTTCAGTCTTTCAACATCACATCTGCACATGTCAAATGCAGTACATTTCTGATTGTACTGCAATTCTTTGTCTGAAATTGCA
>Ga0065711_1030608_pt1 | contig 32010 bp, 24 predicted proteins | sample Hoacrofraction12_FD_59098 | JGI IMG/M metagenome (GOLD analysis project Ga0065711, IMG submission 59098) | Hoatzin crop microbial communities from Cojedes, Venezuela - Epithelial fraction 12 v2 (version 2) | ecosystem: Host-associated > Birds > Digestive system > Esophagus > Crop | place... | reverse complement strand
GAACTTCCTGTGCCTCAGTTTGTGCCCATTGCCCCTTGTCCTGTCACTGGGCACCACTGAAAAGAGCTTGGCCCCATCCTCCTGACACCCACCCTTCAGATATTTAGAAGCATTTATTAGGTCCCCTCGCTGCCTTCTCTTCTTCAGGCTGAACAAGCCCAGCTCCCTCAGCCTCTCCTCGTAGGGGAGATGTTCCAGTCCCCTCATCATCCTCGTAGCCCTCGCAGCTGATATCTTCAACTAGTAGAGTTTAAAGAGAATTTCTGACATTATTTCATAGAACAAAGTTTTTACAATGTTTTTACACAACATTTCATTTTTTTAACATCAGGAAGACAAAGTCACTACCTCTTGGTTTTTCCCTTGATAGAAGGATAAATGACGTCTTCTCAAAGAACATAGACAATTTTCCACAGTTACAACATCTGTACATCTGATTGCCAAGATTAGAATAGAAATATGACTCTTATATAGCTTAAATAATGACTCTTCCTTTTTCTCAGTTTCTTTTCTTTATAACGTATTAAAGCATAAAGACCAGTTTTCTATTAAGAAAAAAAATCAGTGTTATTCTAAGTCTTTTGCTATGTAATTAATTGCAAAGCTTTGGCAGAAAAGGTAGGATCTCAAAGATGTGGTATGATCCACTTGTATAACCCACCCAACCACGCTCTGCAACTACCAGTAGATCCTTCTTTTCCACGCATGTCTACAGACACTCATCTTGAAGCCATAACTTCACTTTCGTTTGCCAAAATTGAAGATTTATAACTTTAAGTCATATTTAATAGACCTAAAGACTAGGATTTTTCTGAGTAACTAAAATGAAATGTACAAAGTTCATCAAACTAAACAATCTCTCAAGTCTTTCTGTGTTCGTAACTATGGAAACATCAAAAATCTTTCAAATAGTATTTCTTTCCTTTATTCCCATACACCTTAGTTCTGTTGCTAAAAACAGTGACAGCAAAAGCAAGATTTTCTTGTCCAGTATAGAGGTTGAGCTTTCAAAGTTAGGAGCTCAGTTAGCTTGGCTTTTCTTGCAAATGGAAATCCAGATAATTACTTGAGATTATTCAGCTCTCTGAGATTGCTTTCCTCATTTTTAGATGCTTCTTTCTGAGACATAGGAAGACTGTATGGTTAATTACATGCCACATTCCCAATAAGTACCTCAGATAAGTTCCTGAAATTAGATGGAATAAACCTAGATGTGGGCAATCTTCAATAGGACATAAAAATAGAACACAGAAAGTGAGTGTCTGGAAAAACTGTCTTGTAATTGAAACGGAAGTATATTTTTGTAGACATACTGTGCATGGATTAAATAAACTGTTATGAATAACTGCAATGACATATAAATTCATAATCACGGAGAAGTTATAACTCTGTCATAGTTTAACCTGGCAGCTGGGAAGTAGGACCAGACAGTCGCCTGCTTACACCTCCCGTTGCCCCCCAGTGAGATGGGGAGGAGAATGGAAAAAAGGTAAAACTCATGGGTTGACATAAAGACAGTTTAATAAGAACACAAAGGAAATACTACTACCACTATTTCTACTACTAGTAGTAATAATGAATATGCAAAACAAGTTATACACAATACAATTTTTCTTACCCCCCAAAGACCAGTTCTGCAGCCAGTCCTCAAGTGGCGATCATGGAATGTGCACCTCAAGGATTTTGCGAATTTCCTAGAACTCTAAAAAAACACACAAAGAAAACCAACACTGAAAAGTTCGAACTCACAGAAAAAAAGAGGAATTCCTTCCTTCCCCCAGCCAGCCTCCACTTATAAACTGAGCAGACATTCATGGTATGGAATATTTCCATTGGCCAACTTGGGCTCACTTCCTGGCTATGCTCCCTCACAGCTGCTGCACACCTGCGCGTTACCTGAATCTGGGAGACTGGAAAAAGTCTTTGATTTCTTCACAAAAACTAAAAACATTAGTGTTCTCAACATTTTTCTCGTACTAAATTCAAAACACAGCAGCTACTGAGAGTAAAATCAACTCTATCACAGACAAAACAAGGACAGATTAAAAACTTCACATGTTCAAACTAAATATTTTTTAATATAAAATATTAATATGGCTGAATTAAAATTTTTAAAGACAAAATATTTGAAAATTAAGCAATTCAGGTAAGCAAAATGATTTGATGCAATTTTCTATTGTCATATTTTCATATTCCAAGTAGTTTACACACTTGGGCAGACTGGCTTCTCAATAAGGATGGTTCACAATATATTCTTCATTGTCTGTGCTGAACTTTTGTTTTTATTTTCCAAGACAAAGCAATTTCCTGTGCTGCAGTATAGAAGCAACATTATTAAAGTGAATGGCTCACCTTAACCTACGCAATGTCTTTCTTTCTTTACATGTACATATTTTAACATGAGTGACATGTTAGTAAAGGACCAGTTGTCTGAAAACTAGAAAAACCTTGGATTTTCTGGGAAGAAAAAGCAGCACAATGCAAAGTACATGTATTATTTCTTCCTCTATCCTATCCACTGGTTCTTGGCTAAAATAGAACTGTTGCATTAGTAGCAGCTATTGTTTTAGCGAGAGGCTGACAAACAGGAACCAAGTCATTAGATGACACACTGATAAATGCGAAGGGTGGTGAGAGGCCCAGAACTACTTTTGCTGGTCAACAAGTAAAGTAAAGATCTTGTAACCAGTCAAGCAGTTAAGTACTATATGAAAGGGATGGTTTTCTACCTAAAAGAGGTCTTGGAGGTGGAGTGGAGATACAAAACTGAAACATCGAGAAACAGCATTGGAACAGGTTGCCCAAAGAGGGATTATCCTTCTCTGGAGATATTCAAAACCCGCCTGGACGAGGTCCTGTGCAGCCTGCCGTAGGTGACCCTGCTTTGGCAGGGGGATTGGACTAGATGATCCACACAGGTCCCTTCCAACCCCTCCCATTCTGTGATTCTGTGAAACTGGAAATAGACACAGAAAGATCTTTGTTCAACGTTTGTTGCCACTGTGTCAAGTCGACAAATCAAACAATGTCCTAAAGAGAACCCCTTCAAAAGCTATTGTGTGGTATAATGCAAGCTGGTTTCCATTCTTGGCTCAGATCACCAGAGTTTGTTCATCCTAGGATGAACACAATGTAAGAGTCAGCTCCACCACTGAATACCTAGTAGCAATGCAGGTTCCCACACACGGTCCTTGTGTATGTTAGATTCAGAGTCTCAAGATGTGATAAGACTTGTCCAGACTGCAAGGGATCCAAACTTGAGCATCTGTCTCTGCCTTACACAGAGCAAATGTCTGGGCTTGTGGCATCTTATATAGCTCTCTTGCAACATTACTAACTGTAAACTCTAGAGAAGCTGGCTCTGCAGACTTGTCTTTGTCATGTAACTACTGATGACCCAAGCACAAAATATTTGGAACTGTGCGTACTCAGTACTATCATACTTAGGACAAAGGAGAAATGAGAAGGAAAGTGTCTCAGCTCTATAGCATTGAATTATGGATGCTTTATTATATAAAACAACAGACAGAAAATCTACCCATCTCAGCTTTCATTAAGTGCAAAATTTGCAATGCTGAACTATCAAGTAAGAGCAAAACTTTGCCGTATGTAAATGGATTGTGACAACCATGAATAACAAACATTCTGGCCTCTCAAAATTATTATTATGCATAACACTTTCAGTCATATTTATGCACAATATGTGTATGTGAGAGATCTACACCCAAAAGATAGCATTTTAAAATACCATTTTTAGTTAAACTGAAACATATAATAATCTCTGAATCTGGCTTTTAAAATCTATTTTAAAGAAACCAATTGTCATATTTCATACTTAAAGTTAGAAATCTGCATTTAGGTGTGATGATTTAGGTACTTAAATGTACACTTAGGCCCATTAATTTGATAGTTATGGGCAGTTTATAGCAAGCACAAACAAACCATGATACTTGATCAGAACCACCAAAGGGTGATTTCTAGTTTAAAATTGACAATGATGGAGCATAGTGGAAGAATATAATGTAATGTAACGCAGCTTTCTTTAAAAATGCACATCATTTTGTCATATTTCATAATATAACATATGTCTAGCTATTGTTACCGAAGTGCGTTTTTCCATTTGCCTTGTCTGTTTTGATTTGAGAGTGCTTTTATGCAATTTTGTAGGGTATCCTAGTGAGAAATTTGTTTGGGAAGAGAATTAAAAAAAATTCAAGAGAATTCAGCTAAAACCCCAGTTATAATTCTAGCATGTGTGCTACTTTTTATCACATGCCTCAGACATTAATACACAGAATTACAAAAATGATTTTTTTTCCAAACAAAAAAATAAACAAAAAAAATGGAAAGGGTACACTATAGAAAAACATATTCCGTTATAAATGGGTATAAGAATGTCGAATGAAAAAGTAGATACAGAGAAATGGAGTTTAAAAACCTATACTGAAAAGTGAAAAATTGTTTATCTTTTATATTATATAAATTTATCTATTCGAAAATATTTTTTTCCTGTAAATAACCATTTGGACTATTCACAATTAGTATAGTAAGATGTTACCTCAAGGATGATTCAATCCATCATGGCTCTGATGTTTAAAATACATGAGATTAAATCACTTTTCAGATGTTTATCCCTCTCCACTCACTCTATAGAGTGTCTAGATTAATAATCTAGACCTTTGACTTTTAGATTGCTAAAGTTACACTAAATAAGATATTTTTACTTACACTAAAATGCATCACTGGGGGAAAAAATGTCTTGAGATATCCCAAAATTAAAAGAAAGCTGCTATACAAAGTGGTTATAGATAACTGCCTGGATACCTATATTTATCTGAAGTAAGACAGCTGAAAATAGACAGAAGGAGAAGAAAAAAAAAGGGCGGGGGGGAAATCTGTTCAACTTTCTACATGGAAGTTAGGAGACACATAATTTATGAGTTTTAGATTAATCTTAATAAAATTAATGGCAGCACTATTTGCCAAGGTTCAATAAAGTTATATTTCCCAAATGAGACTATGGAACACCTGGTGTGAAATCTTATAAATGCAAATTTTAAAATAGTTTTAGATTTCATTACCTAATATCATAGAATCATAGAATCATAGGTTGGAAAAGACCTCTAAGATCACGGAGTCCAACCGTCAACACAAAAACCGTGCCTACTAAATCACATACCAAAGTACCATATCTACATGATTTTTTAACACCTCCAGGGATGGTGACTCAACCACATCCCCAGGCAGCCTATTCCAATGTCTGACCACTCTTTCAGTAAAGAAATTTTTCCTAATAGTCAATCTAAACCTCCCCTGATGCAACTTGAGGCCATTGCCTCTCATCCCATCGCTAGTTACCTGGGAGAAGAGACCAACACCCACCTCACTATAACCTCTTTTCAGACAGCTGTAGAGAGCAAGAAGGTCTCCCCTCAGCCTCCTCTTCTCCAGACTAAACAGCCCCACTTCCCTCAGCTGCTCCTCATAAGACTTGTTCTCTAGACCCTTCACCAGCCTCACTGCTCTTCTCTGGACATGCTCCAGCAACTGAATGTGCTTCTTGTAGTGAGGGGCCCAAAACTGAACACAGTACTCCAGGTGCAGCCTTACCAGTGTCAAGTACAGGGGGACGATCACCTCCCTACTCCTGCTGGCCACACTATTCCTGATACTATCCAGGATGCCGTTGGCCTTCTTGGCCACCTGGGCACACTGCTGGCTCACATGTTCAGCTGCCTGTCGACAAATATTCCCAGGTCCTTTTCTGCTGGGCAGCTTTCCAGCCACTCCTCCCCAAGCCTGTAGCATTGCATCGGGTTGTTGTGACCAAAGTGCAGGACCTGGCACTTTGCATTGTTGAACCTCATATAACTGATCTCAGCCCATCAATTCAGCCTGTCCATATTCCTCTGCAGAGCCTTCCTACCCTTCAAGCAGATCGATACTCCCACCCAGCTTGATGCCATCTGCAAACTTCCTGAAGGAAGCACTCAATCCCCTCATCCAGATCATTGATAAAGATGTTAAACAAGACCGGACCCAAAACTGAGCCCTGGGAGAAACCACTGTGACTGGCCACCAGCTGGATTTAACTCCATTCACCACCACTCTCTGCACTCAGCCATTCAGCCAGTTCTTTATCCAGAGAAGACTACACCCATCCAAACCATGGGCAGCTAATTTCTCCAGGAGGATGCTGTGGGGAACAGTGTCAAGGGCCTTACTGAAGTCCAGACAGACAATATCCACAGCCTTTCCCTCATCCACTAAGGGTTGGTCAAGCAGATCCTGCCTTTCATGAACCCATGCTGGCTGGGCCTGATCCCCTGGTTGTCCTTCGCATGCCTGGTGAGTGCACTCAGGATGAATTGCTTCATAATCTTGCCCGGCACTGCGGTCAGGCTGACAGGCCTGTAGTTCCCAGGATCCTCCTTCCACAGCTCTTCCTGAGGATGGGTGTCACTTTGGCAATCCTCCAGTCTTCTGGGACCTCCCCTGTTGGGCAGAACTGCTGGTAGATGATGGAGAGTGGCTTAGCCAGCTCCTCTCCCAGCTCCCTCAGCACTCTTGGGTGGATCCCATCCGGCCCCATAGACTTATGAGTGTCCAGGTGGCATAGCATGTCGTTAACTGCTTCCCCCTGGATAATGGTAGGTTTATTCTGCTCTCCTTCCCTATCTTCCAGCACTGGGGGCTGAGTACCCTGGGAATAACCAGTCTGACTCAAAGACTGAGGCAAAGAAGACATTAAGGCCTTTTCCTCATCCTTGTTGGCAATACCCCCCCTGCATCCAATAAGGGATGGAGATTCTCCTTGGCCCTGTTTTTTTTATTAATGTATTTGTAAAAACATTATTTGTTGTCCCTGACAACAGTGGCCAGCCTGAGTTCTAGCTGGGGTTTTGCCTTTCTAATTTCCTCTCTGTATGACCTAACGAGACCCCTGGACTCTTCTTGAGTCACCTGCCCTTTCCTCCATAAGTGGTAGATGCTCCTTTTTTTTTTTTATCTTAACAGATCAGATCTCATCTTTCCACCATCAGCCCTAGTCCTCCAATTCACATGCAGATTCCAGTAATGGAAGCTGAGCCCCACATACGTAACTGGGGATACAGCTCCAGAGATACACGCTGTCCTTGAAACATGAACTCAGGATCTGTCCATATCAGTGTTAGGGCCCTGGGGTCATTCACAGACTTAATCATCCCTTCCCAGCCTCCCCTGGGCTCTCTGCCAGCCCGCCCATGGCCCAGGACCCCAATTTGGCTCATCCCAGAGTTGTTAGTCCCTGCTCCAACAACCGCATAGGAGCACAGATCTCCAGCCCTGTCTCTAGCACCACCTCCTGAATGGGTCTCTAACCTACACCATAGCTCTGTCTCTTGCCCACTCTCCTTTTGCTTCAGACTGGAGCCTCTGGATGAACTCTGGATGTGGTGCACTACTCGCCACCCCACAGGCTGTTAATGCACCCTTCTGTCACCACCTACTCTCACCTACCCTGCTCAGTCCCCATTAGATGGCACTCCTTCAGTGGACGCACTGCCCACCCTGGGGTCACCCTCAGCTCCCGACTTACCCCGACTCATGGAGAAGCACCACTTCTGTGGCTCCCAGAAATTCAGCAAGAAGGACAGTAGGACAGAAGCAGATCTTGCTCCTTTGAGGGACAGAGCTGTGTGTTCTACAAACAAAACATGGGAGGCTTATCGTAGATGAAAGAAGCAACCATTTGATGTTTATCCTTCATTTGAGAGAAATATTACAGAGAATCACACAGTCATAGACTGGTAAGGGTTGGAAGGGACCCATGGAGATCACCTAGTCCAAACCTTCTGCCAAAGCAGGGTCACCTAGAGCAGGCTGCACAGGACCGTATCCAGGCTGGTTTTGCATATCTCCGGAGAAGGAGAACCCACAGCCCCTCTGGACAGCTTGTTCCAGTGCTCTGTCACCCTCAGAGGGAAGAAGTTCTTCCTCATGTTCAGACGGAACTTCCTGTGCTTCAGTTTGTGCCCATTGCTCCTTGTCCTGTCAACGGGCACCATTGAAAAGAGTTTGGCCCCATCCTCTTGACACCCACCCTTCAGATATTTATAAATATTTATAAGTTCCCCTCGCAGCCTTCTCTTCTTCAGACTGAACAAGCCCAGCTCCCTCAGCCTTTCCTCATAGGACAGATGCTCCAGTCTTCTAATCACCTTCGTAGCCCTCTGCTGGACCCTCTCCAGTAGCTCCTCATCTTTCTTGAACTGGGGAGCCCAGAACTGGACAGAGTACTCCAGATGAGGCCTCACTAGGGCAGAGTAGAGGGGAAGGAGAACCTCCCTCGACCTGCTGGCCACATTCTTCTTAATGCTTCATTTTCCAGTAAAAGAAATGCTTCATCAAAAATTTTCAGTCACCTTTTGGTGATACAGCTGCAAAAGTGCCTGGCACCTACTCAAATGTGGAGAAATTCTTTTTGTCTGGTGCAATACCATATGGTCGTCCAATCTGTCCTACAATGCTTCTTTTGTCCTTCGTCTTTGCTCAGAGTTCTGATCAGAATAAACACCCCAATCCACACCCTGAGCTCCTGAGTCACTCTATTCACCTAAAACTTTAAGAGCTGACATGTTAGAGGTGAAATGCTCTTTTTTCTTTTTAGCTATCTAGATATTAATACTTTAAAAAGAAAGTAAAAGTTTATTCCTTTTCTCTGCACAATATGTCAGGTGGCCTGTATGTGATTCTCAGCATACATTTTTGCAAAGCATCATCACACTGTTCTAAATTCCTATTTTCTATGGAAAGAGTGAGGAACATCTCTGCTGAAATAACAAATTACTGGCACTGAGTAGATATATCTGATAGTAAATTAAGGTGAAAGCATAATTAAAAATTTGCAGAGAAATAAGCTTATAAGCAGAGTATTCTACACAGTTAGTGTATGCTTAGACAGGTGTAAAAGAGTAATTGTAGTAATTGAAACATTGCTTTCTACTGTATTTATTGCTGCATATAGGTCCAGTAAGAAGTTTGTCATATTTGATTGTCAGTCAAATATAGCAGAGCATTGAATTCTTTCTGTAGCTTACTTGCTTCATCTACTAATGATTAAATTGAAAATTTGTGACAAATGACCATAAGATGTTATATGATGATTTACCAATTAATATTACTAATACAATTTAATAGATCACAATCCCCAGATATTCCTACAAAACTGACTCTTGAATACTTTTTTCATGTTGGCAGCAGTGTTTTTAACTCTCTATAGATTTCTTCACAGGGCTAGATACTGGGGAATGTCTTGAGATTTCTTTTTCAATTTTACAGAAAATACATTAATATGAAGAAGTGTGGAAAAATCTCAACTACCTGTGTTCATGCAGTTTGTTTACCAATAGCAGTGAACAATTACATGTACCCCTTCGTTAAATAAGACAGGAGAACTAGTGACAACTGACCTAGAGAAGGCTGAGGTACTCAACAATTTTTTGCCTCAGTTTTCAATGGTAATCTCTTTTCCCACAAAGAGTCCAAAAAGTTGCAGTCAATGGCTCAATAGCCAAGTGGAAACCTGTAACAAATAGTGTTCCTCAAAGGTGCATACGGGGACCAGTACTATTTAATATCTTCTTCAATGACATGGTGGGATTGAGTGTACCCTCAGCAACTTTGCAGATGGCATCAAGCTGAGTGGTGCAGTTGATTTGCTAGGGAGAATATCAAGAGAGGCTGGGGGATGAAGGAATTAAGAGAAGCTCAGAAAATAAAGACTTGGGGGTACTGGTGGATGAAAAGTTGGACATGAGCTGGCAATATGCTGTCACAGCCCAGAAAGCAAACCGTATACTGGGCTGCATCAAAAGAAGCGTGGCCAGCAGGGAGAGGGAGGGCATTCTGCCCCTCTACTCCGCTCTGGTGAGACCTCATCTGGAGTCCTGCATCCAGCTCTGGAGCCCTCAGCACAGCAACAACATGGAGTGGGTCCAAAGGAGGGCCACCAGAATCATCTGAGGGATGGAACACCTCTCCTGTAGGGACAGGCTGAGAGAGTTGGGGTTGTTCCACCTGGAGAAGAGAAGGCTCCAGGGACACCTTATTGTGGTCTTTCATTACTTAAAGGGGCTTATAAGAAAGATGACGAACGACTTTTTAGCAGGGCCTGTAGTCACAGGACAAGGGGAAACAGCTTTAAACTGAAAGAGGGTGGATATAGATTGGACATAAGGAAGAAATTTTTTATGACGAGGGTGGAGAGACACTGGCACAGGTTGCCCAGAGAAGTTGTGGCTGCTCCCTACCTGGAAACATTCAAGGTCGGGTTGGACAGGGCTTCAAGAAATCTAGTGAAAGATGTCCCTGCCCATGGTAGGGGTTTAGACTAGGTAACCTTTAATGCTCCCTTCCAACCCAAACCATTCTATGATTGTACGACTAGTTCTGAAATTAAAAAGTCACTCTAATATTCGTACATTTAAAATACTCTCTTAGCAAAAATGGGTAAGACTTGATCTGAACAAGTTAAGATAGAGCAATCAATATATCTGTTATGACTTTGCATTCATTAAAGAATTAAAGCTACAGGGGTAATAGTCTTCCAATATGATTGGCTGTATTTTGTTCTTAGTGATCCAGGGGTGCCATGGAATACTGCTGATAATTATACAGTGACAGTCAAAAAGATGCATTGAAAATGGCATAAATTTAGTCTCATCAGTTATCAGCACAGAATTAGAGGTGTCTTCTCTGATTTAAAAAAAATCAAAAAGGAGTCATTCATATTAATCTTACAAAACAATCTTCAGACATCCAGACTAAATGGCAGCATATTGTGTTGCTAGAAAAATGAGATAAACCTAGAGGATTCAGCCATACACATCACATCTATCTATAATGAAACTTCTGCGAGAGCTTACGTGCTTTTACCTTATGACTCCCTTTACTTTTCCCTAGTGATCTGAATACGAACTTCATTAAAATGAAGCTCACAGTGCATAGCCTAGCCCTCATTTTAGCACAATAAAGATGCAAAACGTATTATGTACGCATAAGATAATCTAAATAAATCATGAGTTAAATATCTGCAATCTCCAAGTTAAATAACCTAATTTACTTGGAAACAATGTGTACAACTGAAGTATAAATAATATAAATCCAGAATAAGGAATACAAAAGAAAAATAATTTTAGTTTATTTGAGCAGATAGTCTTGCCCTTAAATCAAATGAAATTGCACTAAACTTCACCCTTCGGCCTTTTTGTATCCAAAATTACTTCATTTTTCTCTGATTCCTTTTCTGTCTTACTAAAACTTATTTCACAATTTATTTTCCTCACTTAAAACTCTTCTCAAACCAAGTGTATTTTCTGAAAACTTTCATATTTTCTTCTCATACCGTGTCCTACCAGTAATTCTATCATATTTTAATATACACAGCTTCTTATTTGCCAGCCTTCTGAAACCAAGACTAAGGGGTCCAAGGAAAATGCTTACCTGCTTTCTGTATTTTCTCATTAAAGACCCAGTTAAATCACATTCATTTACTTCACAATATCTTGCAGCAAATCCTCAGTGATACATGAGGTATGCGGATTTGGTTTCCCTTTTTCATGTCTAATATATTTTTCTTAATCTGTTCCTTCAGCTGGCTTTCAGTGTTACCTTCTCACGTTTCCCAACCTCTTTCCCAAATGATACACTTGATGTTTTCTCCCATTCATAGTCATATATCTCCATCATTTTGTTCACAGCACTTTCTTCCTGCCTGTTTCAAACTCTTTTGACATGCCATACCTTGCAGCTAGTCCTCCTGATGCTGTCACTGTCCTCAGCTCCCCTCTGAAGTCTGCTGTCCTTCCCAGAACACAACGAAGAGCAGATACAGCTTTCCAAAAGGGCTACAGACATAGCAACCATGCAAAAAGGATAGGAGCTGACAGCATTTGAGTGCGGTCATAACCAAATCAGGGAGTGAGTTGCACCCACATTGGAAGCTTTCTCCGGATTTGCACACAGGGAATTCATGATCTATGCCATGGTGTTGTGCACAGACATCCAAGAGTAGGTTCACTCCCATTTCTGGGATGTTGGGTTGGAAAGTCAAAGCTGGTATTTCAGATTTACTAGCAATGTAAAAAATTATAACACCTAATCTAAATACTGAAGTATACTGCGAAGATTTTATATTTCAAATAATAGAAAAGAATACTGATAATCTTCATAAATGAGGGACAGATAGCATAGGTTATCATTTTTAGTATGAAACCTAAGTGTTTCATACTAACACTACTAAGTGTTTCTCATTTTCTGTCTCAGTAGAAAAAAAAAATACTATGCATATTAAATTCAGCATATGCCTCAGTAAGATTTCACAGTAATTTTACACATTTCAATTATACACAAGGCATGAAAGCCACATTGTGAAAATATAAAGTTAAAAACATTATGTAAGCACTGACACTGCATATTTCAGCAATAAAATAAAAATGGAATCTTAGCAAAGTGTTGTGTTTCTGGCTACAGAATTGAAAAGACAGGTTTGTCATTGGATTTTGTCACTTAGCGTCTGTGTCCTAAAAACCATTCTCTCTTCCACGGTTTGCAATTAGTTGCACTGATACATCTCAAACCCATGAAGAGAGGAAAAAAGATTAGGTGGCTTATAGCTAAACCATGCCACACTGACCCTGTCTTGAGCTTGGTCCAGTGTCATGAAAGTAAAAAAATATCATATGACTGCTGTGGAAATGGTGAACACTGGACTGAATCCTGACCCTGGATCTGACTGGCAACATTATCCTTCCTTGCCAATGGACTCTGTCCAACAAACTGGCATAATTTGCTGTAGATGGATCATCTCAGGGCAGAAACATTCTTTAGTTGTATAGCACTTTGGCTGCATGGCAGAGGAGGCATTGCTGGACCATCTCTGAGATATGCACCATGTCCACTGACAGTGCGAACCTCTTTCATAGTTACTTTTGTTTTGTCAAATGGAATTTTTGTTTTCCTAAAAACACTAAATATAAACTGTACCCAGAGTCCAGGATATTAATGTAAGTACCAGCTTCAAGCCTAGATGTGCCTTAATACAACTGGATAGTTCTGCAGGGCACAGACAGGGCCACATCCAGATTATAGACTTGTGCAAAAAATTACTTACAACAGAGGGAAGAAAATAATGAAACTAATGTGTAATAATTTAAGGATGCCTGAAATTCTGGGACATGGAAGATACATAGCTGTCACCATTTAGACAATAGCTGTTTCTGGAGCCGCTACTTCTTAGGTTAGCACTCTAAGGTCTCCTTTATAGTCAATGGAGAGAGATGACACTTGACTACATTTAAGAGAGTGCAGTTACCAGGATGTAATGGAGTTCACCAGGGCTCCTGCCTTATCTATGTGCCTGCTTTTCTTCAATGAGTTGTATAAAAGGAAAGATCACGAGGTTTTGTCCCAAGACACAGTCAGGTTATGACTTTGTTACACACCTTGACATGACAGTTGGGAAGGGCTTCTCTGTCACATCATTTAGATACAACCTCTGAAAGCTAGGGAGGGCAACTCAGGCCAACTAAATTAGGTATTCTTGTGCAGGAAACTGAGCCATTCCACAGGCAAACCAGACTGCTCTAGGTGACTACCTTGCTTCTTCCATGAGTAAAACGTGGGGTATGAATAGGGGTTTAAAAGAAAAAAAAAAGATATGCATATCTTTCAGTGCAGTTATATGAATAAGTAACTCTCTTATGAGTATAGATATTGTTTGAAAAGATGGTAAAATCAGCAACCTCCACATTTTACTTAATAACCTATATTACTGGCCCAAGAACTGTAAGACCTTGGTTCAGGATCCCAGCTTCGATGCTCAAGAGGAGGGCCATAATCACAGACTCTAGGTATTTCCACAGAAGACATGGCACTGTGTCTTCAAAATTGGGCCACTGTGTAGCTAATGAGGCAAAAAAGTGGTCAGCAGGGAACTGCAGGTGGCTCTGCCCTTGATGAATTGGAGCTGATACCACCTTTTGTTCTTAATACACAGTCTATACACAACTGGTGACTTGTCACACAGAATTTACATTTCAGAACTGCAATTAATTATGTTCTGTTCATTCCTGAGATAAGCCTTGGGTAGGTAGTGACAGTTCAGATTCATAGTTGCAAACATGCTTCTTTTTTACCATCAAACTGTTGAAAAATTTACTTTTAACATACAAAGCACTAATTCCTTTTCTTTACAATTTTTGGAGAAGCAACTTTTTTCTTTTTGTTAGCCAAAGTGTTTCACATCAGTATATACTTCATTATACCACAATTTAAGTAAACAGTCGCAATCGAGGTTTCTTATTTTAGAAACCAAGGGTACTATCAGGTGACTTTATTTGAAAATTAACCATCCAAATATTTACAGAAACTGTCTGTTAAACTACAAATATTGCAAATAAACATACCCTAGAAGCTCTTCTATTTCTAAATATTTCTGAAATAACTAAAACCTTTTAAACAAAGCTTTTTCCAGAAAATCATATTTTCCTGAGTTTCCCTCTAAAGGGTTTGTAAAAAGAGGTCTTTTTCAATAAGAATTTTCCTAAAACTTTCTATATCAGGTCAAACCAGAAGTTTTCTTTGTGAAGAAAGAAGGGCACACGAAAAGGGGGGAGAAGAGAGAAGTCTCTTGTCTCAGTGTTCTGTAGTTTTAGAAAACTATGTGATATACTTTACTTCTCTCTGAGATCCTGTTGAAGTAATGTCATTGCCTGGCCATTTAGTAATTCACTGCTTATGGAAATTTTCTTTCTTACTAAATAGTTAATGGTTGCTTTACCTTAACTCACACTTAAAAATTCTTATCAAGTACTGCATACAAAAGAAGTATGCATTTAAATATTCATTTCTACTACCCTTTAAAATAAATTGCACAAAGTGCTTCAACTAAACAGAGTTTGGAGAAATACATTCTAGCAAGTACAATTGGACTACGAATCAGTCGAGTAGATTTCGAGCCAGAAGGACATATTTTCTTAAAGCTCTACATGTCTTTACAATATCTAACATTGCATGGGAGTTGCTTTTTATTAGGCAAAATGCTCCCTTCACTAAAACAAACAGCTATAAATAAATATACCTCTATCCTACATGTAACCTGTGTATAAGTAGTTTTTTCACTTTTGATAAAATTTGCAAACCTGTGCAACAGTTGTAACAACCTAGCAAGATGATTACAATAAGTTTTCTACTGTCCACATCTGTCTGTGTGTGGGAGAATACTCCCTGCACTGCAATGATGTAAGAATTTAAATACATCTTTGATGGCAAGTCTGTATTTTAGGGCATGTAATCAAAGCACAGATAACATCCATCTGCTACCATCACTAAGGAGAAAAGATCCCAGCAGTCATGAAACTTGCTGAAAATCTCTACATGTATATAACAAGAAATGGCTAGGGCACAGGCTGAGCACACACCTATAGACATCCATGCTACTTACCTTCTTGCTCTTGCTCGCTCACAGGTGTGGTTCCTAGCCCACACCACCTACCTCTTTCCCAGATAATATCAGACACCGTTCAAGAATAGCAGAAGACGAGGACTGCTCCTTTAGGAGGCTTAGGTGTAGCCACCTTGTTTTGGTGTTAGCTTTGGAGTGCAGTTACCATGATGTGCTATGCCATTTTCATTTGGCCTCAGCTAGAGAAAAAGGCCCTGGACTCATTGATTTGCTAGTACACAGGCAGAGAGGAATAAGTGTTTCTCCCTTCCTTCAGCCTCCCAGCAAATATAGGAATCAGAATCTTTACATCTGTTGCAGACTACTTTACTTGTCAAAGAAGGCTTGCCTGGTCTGTTTCTGTACCACATCTTCCATGGATGAGCGGTTTTCAATCACTGTTAGGCAGAAATTCTGTCTCTGAACACAGCTGTGCTGTGTGCAGCCACCTGACAACAAGCTTCAGCAACATTAAAGCATTACTAGCCTGGGATCCACAGAAAATGTCTGTCTCCTGCTGCTGAGATGAAGTAATTGGCGCATCAGGGGATGCCTGCCATCAGGGAGATTCAGCCGATACAGTTTAATGGCTTCCATCCTCACCTCTGCCTCCTTATTTACTCCTAGTTCTTCATCCTAATTCTCCCTCTTTGTTTCCTGTCCAAGCATCTCACCCTGAAGCTGTTTCTACTTCAGAGTTGTTTCAGACAAGCACACAACAGAGGAAATGGAACAGCTAGATTTCTCCCATCTGTGCACCAGGAAGGAAAGAGGCTGAAGGACCGCATGTGGACATCTCAAAATTCCCAAAAGTGTTTTGAACCAAGCAGAAGGCTTCAAAAGGGAACAGAAAATTTTTCTTTTGTCCAAATCAGTTTGTTCATCCTCAAAGTAGAAAAAAAGATATAATTTTATATTAATTATGAATTCTTATTTTTAAAGGAACAGTACCTCAGCTGGTGTTAGCACTTGGAAGGTCCTCAAAGTTTATTGGATTACTTATTTGCAAAACTTAAACTAATTTGTGTCTGCAAGGAGAAATATGATTAAAGCAGAAAGCAGCATTAAGTCTTCTTAACAGCTGTCTGCAGAACAAATATGAGGTGCAGGAGATGAGTTATTCAAAAGTGCCTACAAACCATAAATACAATTCTTCATGAATCATGTTTAGAATTCTTCAGATTTCACTGCTTGCAAGTATTAATCTTAGGCACCCATCTTCTTTTTGTATACAAGGCATAGCGGCAAAAACCAGAACTGATCCATACAAACATGTAAATTTTATCATTAAGGATTCTTTCCCTCTAAGAACTTGGTAACAGATATAGCAAGAATCTTACTGCGCCTTCATTTCTATAACACGAAAATATTCCAGGCCCTAATTTTATACTCACATGGCTGTGTTTTTGCTCTACTGTGGCAGCTCTGTATGTACACAAAGAAGAAAAATCCCTGGACACCTCTCATAAATTCAGGAGGAGATGCAGATCATAGAATGGTTTGGGTTCGAAGGGACCTTGCAGACCATCTCATTCCAACTCCCTTGCCATGGGCTGGAACACCTTCCACTAGACCAGGCTTCTCAAAGCCCCATCCAGCCTGGCCCTGAACACTGCCAGGGAGGGAGCATCCGCAACTTCTCTGGGCAACCTGTTCCAGGGCCTCACCACCCTCGGAGTAAAGAATTTCTTTCACATATCTAAGCTAAACCTACCCTCTTTTAGTTTAAAGCCATGACCCCCTGTCCTATCTCTGCATGCCCTTGTAAAAAGTCCCTCTCCAGCTCTCTGGCAGGCCCCTTTCAGGTACTGGAAGGCTGCTGTAAGATCTTAAGAGGAATTTGGAAAGACAACTGTGGGTGACCCAGTAGATGTATGTGTTGATGGCACATGCCTTTTCTTATTTGAGCTACATGCAGCCACATCTAAGGTCATCACAGGACTGGGAACAGCAGTGCATCTGCCTTGTAGCCAAACTCTGCAGAGATTAAAAAATGCACATCAGGTTACAGTAATTTTCATGACTGTCTTGATCTTAGAGGCAGCACTAGCAGGTCTCGAATCACCAGAAGGTACATTTAACAGCTTGCAAGAAAGAATGGTTGAACTCTATATGAATAGTCTGGTTGTCAAAGTGGGGACACAGACAATTTGGGTAGCTAGATGATGTGATGATACAGGTATCCCTACGCAATTAGTGTTAACACTGTTAGACGGGAACACAGCATCATTTTTGCCCTGGAGACAGAGACTGCAGCTCCGTCCGCAGTGCTCACGCATAAATCAGCCATAGTCATCACTGAGATTTCAAAGTATGATATAATAGTCAGAGTAAACCATGAACCCCTCTTAGTGAGGATAGCTAAGAATATGTATCCCGCAATGGACCTGAGGAAAACAGTTCCAATGGGACTGCTGCTAAAAGGTCTTTGCTGCAAATGTCGCAATTTTCATGGGCCAAGTCTTATGTCCAAGACTGCTCCATGGGTAATATTGGGACAGTTAGTATTGCAGGTCAGGTATGAAGAAAGCAGGCTGGCATACTTTGGATGGCCTACAACAGTGGCTGAACACTGTAGCACAGCCATGAGAGGCTATTTTTTTCTTTTTTAGTAGACTTATTGCTGTCTCAGTTTAAAATTTATGAGAGAGTTGCTATTCATTTCAGTGGAATAGAGTCAATTTCTGACATGCAAATGTAAGTCAGAAAACTATATTGTCAGTAACATGTAGAGAGAAGTCAATTAGGCAGTATGTGGAATGGGAAAAAACACTGGAGTGAATTTTGACCAAATTAAAAACATGCAAGTGCATAGGCAGTGAAAGGCATCTTTGTGTCTCCAAGAGCACATGAGAAAGAAAAATAGTGGCCCACATCTCCACCAACTTCCAGTGGACTAGGCAAATCATGCATTCAGCAGTACTGTACTCAACAGAAGAAGAAACAGGAGAGATATGTTGACTAAATCACAGTCTCCCTTGAGGGTGCATAAAAGATTCTAGTCAGGGCAGATTATTATCACATACCTTGGACACAAAAAAAAAAGATAGCTCTTCTCTCTGCTCTTGAGTAAATTACTTCTCATGAAAATTCAGTATGAATTCAAGCTTTTAATTTCAAAAATCTTCAGAACAGGATTCCACTGTCATCATGATTGTATGATGACACTAAGCTGAAAATACAAGAACTACTCCATTAAAAAAAAAATAATGTTTTTTATTCAGGATAAGAAGGATCAGTATAATTGAAAAGGAGGTTAAGACATTCAGCAGAAGTGATACAAGGTGAACTCAAATAGAAAAGTGTCAGTGCTTAACTAAATACAGACCAGGTTCCTTACAACACACCACTACCTCTAAAATTTATCCAGTAATGAGCTCTTTCCTACATCTCCCCTTTACCATTTTATTTTTCGTATTTCATTTCACAATTTTTCATATTATGAAAACACCAGAATCTACATTTCTCTAGTTACTTCCTGTTTAGATATTGCAACATTCACAGAATATACTCTTGCTCTCATGATATTGATATTCTGATGATATATATGCTGTTTAAAAGCTTTACGTGTACTCAGACAATTCTTCCTAGAGGCCAGACGACACTTAAAAAAAATCTTTCCTTCTGATACAACAATCTGTATGTCACAGGCTTTCTGCAACGTTCTTTTTCTGGGTCGTTTTCTTATCAGAGGCATTTGCTTTGTTTCTGGGAGTTCATGTGGTATATCCTCATTTTAAGTTGTCATCTTCTAGGTATAACAGCTTAATCCTGTCTGCTGAAATAAGGAGTGATACCACAATTGTTATACTTCTATTTTATGGAAGAATAAACTTCAAGCATAGACAATCTATTAAAAGTGGCAAGGAGGGGCAGGGAGGGGGATGCTGCAGGGATGGCTTCTGTGAGAACATGCCAGAAGCTTCCCACATGCCAGACAGAGCCAGCTTCAGCCATCCGGCCGCAAGACAGACCTGCCGCTGGCCAAGGCTGAGCCATGGTGGTAGTGCCTCTGTCATAACATATTTAAAAAGGGGAAAAAGATGTTGCACGGCAGCTGTGAGGGAGGAGCGAGAACCTGTGAGAGAAACAACTCTGCAGACAGCAAGGTCAGTGAAGAAGGAGAGGGAAGAGGTGCTCCAGGCACTGGAGCAGAGATTCCCCTGCAGCCCGTGGTGAAGATCTTGGTCACACAGGTTGTCCCCCTGCAGCCTATGGAGGACCTCAGTGGAACAGATAGATACACTGTAGTTCATGGAGGATGACACATCAGAGCAAGCAAACATGCCCTGAAGGAAGCTGCAGCCCATGGAAAGACCATGACAGAGCAGAATCCTGGCAGGAGCTGCAGACTGTGGAGAGGAGCTCATGCAGGAACAGGTTTTCTGATAGGAGTTGTGGCCCATGAAGGACCCACACCGGATCAGTCCATTCCTGAAGGACTGCACCCCGTGGAAAGGATCTGTGCTGGAGCAGTTTGCAAAGAACTGCAGCCTGCAGGAAGGAACCATATTGGAGAAATTCATGAAGGACTCTATCTATGGGAGCCACTCCAAGCTGGAGCAGAGAAACAGCATGAAGAGGAAAGAAAGGCAGCAACAGTGTTATGAACTGACTGCAGCTCGCATTCCCCATCCCCTGTGCCACTCCAGGGGAGGAGGAAGAGGAGTCACGAGTGAAGTTGAGCCTGGGAGGAAGAGAGTGGTGGAGGGAAGGTTTTTGTAGTTTTGTTCTTATTTCTAACTATTTTAAACTGTTACAATTGGTAATAAATTTAATTACTTTCCCCAAGTTGAGTCTGTTTTGCCTGTGAGATTATTTGTTAAGTGATCTCCTTGTCCTTGTTTCAATCCACAAGCTTTTTGTCATATTTTCTGCCCCTGTCCTGTTGGTGGAGGGGGGAGTGATGGAGCAGCTTGTGAGCACTTGGTGACCAGCCAAAGTCAACTCACCACAGCCATTTCGATGTCAATAAGAACTGTAAGTTAAAAAAATACAAATCTCACTATTAAAAGTCCATTAAGAGTTTTTATTCGTTTAAAAAATTATGAAATCTGAACAATACAGTTTGTGTTGTGGGTACAGTATTCTAGGCTGTAGTTTCTACTTGTTCAAGATAAAATTATAGGACTGTTTATAGGCCTGGTCTTTTTCATCAGTAATAATTTATTTGTGGACAAATACCACCTCCTACTACAAAAATATAGACAAACACATCTACATTTTGCCATCCTTCCAAACCCGATTTAAAAAAAATCCTTGAATCTAGCTATGAAATCTGTATATTTATTATCATTAATATTTATTTTCTTGCTTGTTATATTCACAGTATCACAGTATATCCGTTATGCTCAGTTTAGTAGCTTGAGTTTCACAGAAGATTTGATATTCCCTGGTTCAAAATGTTTCCAGAACAAAATTGTAAAGGTTAGCATCACCTTTCCACGCTCTATACTGATTCATTCCACATTATGAATAATTTTTAAATTTGCCCAGATTAAAGAAGGAAGGTTGGCAGCAGAGGCACATGAGTGAGAAGGAAGAGGGTCTCTAGAAATTTCTTCCCTTTCTCTGCAGGTAGTTTTGCAAACGTTTTGACCGCCAAACTTTTACAGGCAGATGGCAGAATGTTCAACAGATGCTTAAACAGAGCACTAATGTTAAATGCATGATCAATCATTGGCTACATTTAGAGAACTCAGGACCTTAGGATTTTGCTTAGGAAGTTAGCTGAAGTGGGGCTTAAATATTCTTTGCATGCACAGGGAATGCGGATCTGCCAGTGTCAACCCTATTTTTGAGAAAAGTGTTTACAGCTCAGCAACTACCTGAACCTGTACCCATTCTCAAAACACGGACCTTTTACTACTGACTACCTTGACTGCTTTGAAACATGACCAGATTTTTTTTTTTTAACTGATAGCCAGAAGTAGGAAGCTGCCACCAATATCACCCACGATGACGTTTTCTTAGAGAGAGGCTATGGAAAATTAAATGAATAGAATATTACCATGCACTCCACAGATTGTCTGACTCCATCTGTTTATCTAGTGTCTCCTTTTTCCTTCCTTTACTACATAGGAATGTAACCCATTTTGTAACCCCTACTCTCTTTCCACCCTGTCTATTAACTCAGGAAATATTTTATGTAATGATACCTTGATTTTAGATTTCTGCTTTCATTATTTTGTGGAATTTGTGTTAACATTTCTCTGGGGTATTAAAATCTACAAGGTATGGTTATAGCTACTGATCTTCTCATCACCTCCTATAAAACTCCTAGCACTTCAGTAACTTAACTGAACTCTTGCAAAGTCTCTGAAAGCTAATAAACATTTTCACATTCTTAGGATTTATTTGTTCACACTATTTTAAAATGCTAAAGATCATAAAAGATAACCCTTCATCCTCCATACCATCATGATCTTTCTGGATGAGAACTGCTATAAAAGAAAACACTGCAGCATTTTAAATCTTTATGGCAGTGTCTGGCTGACTGTTCTTTCAACAGCTTGCTGGTTTCCTAATGATCCCTCTTTCTGTTTTATTTCTTCAAACCCATTTATTTTCAGGTTGGTATTATCTGCCAAGGATGTACACTCTCTCTCAGTACAATATGCCTCCTTTCAAATACGGAATAAAACAAAACAGTAAGATTTATTGAAATTCGTTCTTACAATAAATATATTGATATGTATATAAGCACTTCCCTGGGTAACAGGCAGGGAAATACCCAATGTTATTGTCAAATATTATTGCCCAAGGAATTCAGAAGTTCAACCACTTAAGAACAACATATGTAATATTTCCTTTATAGCAGAAAAATTTGAGATAGACTATGATCCATATTCTCATCTAATAGTTGTAGTCAATGGTGGGACACACCAGGTTTACTAACTGAATCTACAGTTCACAAAAGGAATGTATCTCTGACTTGGAAATTCAGTGCAATAGTTAGTCAAACCTGGGATGTTTGAAGGAAATTATTAGCATGCTAAGAAACAATCTAATGATGTTAGATTTGTCCTTAAGGCCATAAGTAAGGCCAGGTTTGTGGGAACAAATAACTTCCTTTATTAAACCGATTGACACAGTTACAGAAAACAGACACACAAACTCTTCTTCAAATCCTGAAAATCTGCATGCTTGAAAGCATGTCTGTTTTTTTCCAGCTACATCAGATGGTTTATTAGAGTTTATTACCTTTCCCAAGAAAAAATGAAGCACAGGTCAAAGACTGATAACATCTCAAAAGACGGCATTACATAGTTGTGGAAGAGTCGCTTGCTCTTCTTATTTTTCTCTAAATACGCATATTTTCCAATCAGCTTCCTGAACTATACTCCTGCAATCACTTCTGCCTCTTTTCAACATTCAACACAGAAGCAATACCAACAACGGCAAGAGCAGGGAAAATAAACATTTTTACATTGGAAATGCTATGATTGCCTTTATGAAAGAATCTTCCTTCTAATTCATTTGTTCTGATATCTGTAGAAAGAGGAAGTTACTTTCTATGACTGTATTACTGTTTTGTAATACATACCAAAATGAGGCCCAGATTTTCTTTGGAGTTTCTAACATTATTGTAAAGTAAACCCTGAAAATATCAATATACGTAGAAGGAAAGTATTTCTGAATTAAAAAAAAAAAAAAAACACCAACAAAAAATGAGTGTAATGATTCCTCAAAAAAGGACATATAATTGCACTGTGTGAAAGTAAAAGGTACACCAATTACATATACATAACAGAATGCCATTTACTTTGAATGTCTGACCTCTAATTATCAAAAACAGTCCATTTAATTAAGGGATGTTATTCTTGTAGTCTTCATTAGATCCACAGTCCTAAAATAACAACTGCTCAGAACCTCATCCATTAGACTGAGCTTCCCATTTGACTTCCTGCTTTTCAGAAATATTTGGTGCATTAGCTGTTCACAAAAATATCTCACCCATTTTGGTATACTGTCCTAAGGAAAAGTGGGGCCCTCATTACAGGCATACAGGAAATCTCAGCAACTAACTTCCATCTTTTTTTTCCTTTTACCTGATGAAATCCTCCAACAAATAGTACTAGCAACACTAACAAGAGGATGTTTTAAAATATGAACGGAAGTCTGTATTTTAGAATAAAGTGACAGGTCCAAGTTTAACTTCAACATACTGTCAGTTACAAAAAACTACATATGAGCTTTTTAAGGCTGCATTAATCATTAAAACTTTGCCTTCATTTTGTTTCTGTGTCCTACATTTCTTCCTGTCTTAATTTTTTATCCTACTGTTTCAGGTCTGAGAAAATTCGGAAACTATGCCTGGGAGAACCTTGACTGGGAGAATTTCGCATTTGACTTTTATTCCAATATGGGGCAAAAAAAATGAAAAAATGAAATTTCTTGTGCAATATGTCAAGCATTTGATCTGAAAACATGAGACTTTCCTTACTCACTTATTTAGTAAAGAAAAATCTCAGCCAAAACTGAAAATGTTTCTTCTTAGTTACTTTCTAATCAGTTCAATATAAAACATTGTTTAAACATTCTGTTATATTTTATATTATATATTTATATTTTATTCTGCGTGAACCACATGAAGTTCAACAAGGTTAAGTGCAAGGTCCTGCACGTGGGTCAGGGTAATCCCAAACACAAGTACAGGCTGGGCAGAGAGTGGCTTGAGAGCAGCCCTGAGGAGAAGGACTTGGGGGTACTGGTGGATGAGGAGCTCAATATGAGCCGGCAATGTGCACTTGCAGCCCAGAAAGCCAACAGTATCCTGGGCTGCATCAAGACAAGCGTGGCCAGTAGGTCAAAGGAGGTGATTCTGCCTCTTTACTCTGCTCTTGTGAGACCCCACCTGGAGTACTGCATCCATCTCTGGAGCCCCCAACACAGGAAGGCCATGGATCTGTTGGAGCGGGTCCAAAGGAAGCTTAGTGGGGCACACATACAGAGACTTCAACAGCCTAATGAGTAGGTGAAGAGCTTATCCAAATCATCAGAAATGAATAGCTAATATCCAACCACCAAAAGTGTTTGTGAAGTGTGAACTACACTCTGAAGCATGCTATCCCTTTTCCTTGAAAATATGTTATATTATCATGAGTCTAATCAAAATCTATAGTTCATGTTGGATTACTCTAGGGTTTATATTATTATTCTCCGATTTCCAGTACAGACTTACATTAGCAGAAATACCTATTCATCACTTACAGTGGAAAGCTAAGCTGTAGGACCACAGGGGTCTTCTACTATTCTGTATACACCCAACAATGCACATCATTGCAAGTATTGTACATCATGGCAGCCTCCTTAGTAACAACTCACCCTTGTTCTGTGCTCACAAGAATATCTCATTAGTGTCTTTCCTATCCATATAAAATTTTTAATTATAGATTACTGCCAGAAAAATAACATTTTCCTTGTTCTGAATGGAACATTTATAGCTTCAACCTGATAACATTCACCATTTTGTTTCAGTCTCAGTTCTAGTCATTGGTTTTGCAACTTGATCACATGAAAAAAGCAACTAGGATACATTCAAAGTAAAACCATATATATGAAAATGTGGCCTATAGCATGGCATTATATAATTTCTCAGGAATAATTTCTCACATTCCTTTGGTCGTTGAATATCAATTGAACAGTGGTGTTAAGGAGAATTTCCAAAAACAAAGACATATTTGCACAATAGCTCAGAGTTTTCCCCAGTCTGTTTTTCTCTTCGATTCCAAAGGCCATTGTCCATATGCTCCTCAATAACAGACTGTACCATTTTCCAGCATGATTCACCAATTGCATATGTCATTTTTACAGTTGCAGCAGATATCTGTGTTTCTTTCTCCTTTCCCTAGAGAGAGAAAGGCCTTGTCCTCCATTTTCCATCTGATTTTTGCATAACCCGTCTTAGTATATCACTAAAATAGAACCTTTTTTCCTTTCAAGGGCAGAAGAAGAAAAGGATATTTTTGCATGTTTTCTCCATACGAAGGAGAATTTGTGCTCTGCCTCCACCCCTAGATGAATTAGTACAAATCACTGGAAGTCCTGAAAAATAACCAGGGTTGCATTTTTTAAAATTGTCTAGTATTGGTGCCCAGGTAGCTTACTTGAGACATCAAAAGATCCTGCTGTGTTCATAGCATAAACAGCTGAAGAAATCCCGTGAGGTCTACAAAATATCCCATTATAAAAGATACAAGGGAAGGCAGAGGCAATTTATCATGCCCCAACCTTTGAAGATTTGATAATATTTTACACTGAGATTATGACACTACAAGGGGATATTATCAAGCATTTGGAACAGTGTGTTTTACCACAGCCCTAATAGCATTCCCACCCAGTGCTCATTTGCACTGCTTAACTTTATCTCATGACATCTTTGATCGTAAGTCATGAGATAACCAAATAATAGCTCTGGAGACATTGAACATGCTGAAATAAGAGAGACCAGAAGTATCTGATATACTAAATATTAAGTAATACAGCATATTTGACTGATTGTGAAACTTTGTTCATTTACAGCCAAGTTTATGTTGCATTTCCATCTCCTCAGGATTTATGTCCTTATTTGCATGTTGATGCATTTTGAAGCAGAGCAGAGATTCACTAAAGAGATATGGAATTACAGTCCCTTTAAAATGAGACTATGAAGTGCACTCTACACCTTGCATAATCTCTAAGGATAATGCTGCAGACTATACTCAGAATAAGACTGATCGTGTTTACATATTAAATATTATTTGAATGTGAAAATGTGATAATACAAGGGGCAGATAAGGTTCTTTCTAATCTCATTCTCCCCTTCTCAGTAAGAATCATGAAATTCAGACTTGGCCCTTCAATGATTTATGTATACCTTATCTGAATATGCAAATCACTCTGCCAAAGCCAAATTTAAGAGGTCAGGTGGCACTTCATGAAGAGAAATTACATAAAATGTAGCTGAATAAAAAAGGTCTTGACAAGGATATGTGTCTTGTGGTAGAATATTAGATACATGGCAAGGATGAGAAAACAGGATGTTAGAAAAGCTTTTTGTTTGTTTTCCTCTGTAGGACACATTCTGAAGGCATATCAAAAGCATTTGATTTCTGCTTTTGAAAGGAAGAAGCATGGTGGTGGGGAAATGGTGGACTATCTCTCGGCTAACTGTAAAAAATGGCTGCCAAAACAAATGGGTTGCCTCAAATGCCAATCTGATAAGTACACTGAAATTACTTATTAGTTTAAAATTGTCATTGCTAATTTATTCTCCTTTCTCTTCTCACAGGTCAATTGCATGTCTCATTTTTCTCTGCTATTTAATTAGATTTGGACTTCTTAGCCTGCACAGAAGAAAAAGCAAGATAGCTAAACCGGTCTGGCAGAACAGAAGAGGCATTCAGTACAGCTGTGTCAGAATCTGGAGTTTTATTCCTTGTCAGGTTTTCTTTCTGTGTACTGATAGAGACTGAGAGATTGGTCTCTAAATGCTAAATAGCTCTAGTAGAAGGCAAAGATGAATGTAGCCACAGCAGAACAAGAGTTCCCAAGTCTTTTGGGATGGAAGTTTCTATGTGTACAGGAGAAAATACTTTCTTGCAATTCTCTTGGGATTGTTACAATACTGGAAATAAAAACAAAATGTAGTATAGTCTTTTGAAGGTAGGAAAATCTTTTTAAAGGGACAACACTTCAAATCATCATAAGAATATGGTGATGGATAAATATTTCCAGACAGTAAAAGATATTCTACACAAAGAGAAATCTCCAGGAATACTTAATTATATAACCAATTTTGACCAAAAATATTATCAAGATAGTTTCTTTGGCACTGTGATGGAAAAGAAGCCTGATTCAGAAGATCAAAATAGAATGAAAATTGCCGGGGCTTTTATAAAGAAACTTGGGTTCTTATTCAGGGACCGTAAATATTTCTGAGCTTCTGGGAAATAAAAAGGCACCCAGAAAGCACAGTCTTAGCAGACATTTACTATTCACTTTGTAATGACCCACCCACATAAGGAAGCCAGTAGCAGCTCAGATAAATCAACAAATAAGCACTTCTTTCCCATCCCATCAGCAAAACAATTCCACCATCGGGTATCACATCCTAACATTCTCAGATACCATTTTTGGTTTCTTTCAATAAGATCTTAAAGAAGATAAACTTGTTCCACATACCTAGGAAACAGCCACATTTAAGTTTTCTGATGAATGCTTTTATCAAGTTACATGTAAACAAAGGTTCAGTTTCAGCCTCAGGAAAGAAAAGTTCTGCTCATTTAGGTGCTTGGAGCTGTCAAGAAGGTAGATTACGTGCAGCACACAAAATGAATTTTTGAAGGCATCACCAGCTAAGGACAAATGTTCGTCATTAGAAAAGCCTACAGTCTGGTTCAAAGAATCATGTTAGACCTTCTCTGCTAACAGCCTCATAGGCTGATGGCAAAGACATTGCTCATGAATGAAAAAATCATAGCCTAACCACAAAGCAATGCCAGTAAGTCAAAAATTCTCTGATGGCCTTATGGAAGGCCACACCTTTCCGGCATCCTTAGCAGAAGTTTCCAAGTAAGATTTCAGTGGCAAGAATTTGTGGACTGCAAGACAATGAACGCGAGAGTTGTTAGGTTTAATTTTCTTTACCTGTGTGGCCTACATGCTCGTATCTTGCCTTAGCACTTTTGAAGTAGATTGATAGAGATCAGTCCCTCCAGGCATATAAATCTTGGATTGCTTCTGCACATGTTTCTGGTAAGTTTTCCACTGAGTGTGCTGGAACAGATGCACCAAGGACCACCCCCATAAATATGTTGACATACTTAGCTGTGTAATTAATTCACTGCAGAACACTGTTATTTGACAAAGGCCCTGTTGGGATAGCTGCTTCAGGCTGTATAACTTTCAGAACAATGGCTTTTGTACATTTTCTGTAACTGTATGTACCTTTTGCTGCTCGTGATTCATACATACATCAAATAAGATGCCTAAAAGGCTTTTCTATTGACATTGCCAACTTGATTAATCAAGTCTTGTTGATTTTTCAGTCCTTCAAGTTCTGCTTTGAAAAAAACTTCAAGTTTAATCTTTCATTTATGGATGCTTGCTCTCTAAATGTCACAGAAACAACTTCTTCACACACTCAGAAAGCCAGCACTTTAGAACACGCTGCAAACTTTGATTTGAAACAAGAGAAAAATCATGAACTTTATGTATATAATATTTTTTCTCCACTTTTCAGATTTTTTTTCACCATCTATAACTTTCTACTGCGATCCAGAAATTCCTTCTGGATCCTCAGAAGTGGAGTTCCTACAGTGTTGCCACTGCTGGCAACAGGGCACAGGCTTTATACTGGGTTTGCTGTTCCTTATGACAGAGGCTTGTCAGGTTTGCCTTGTCTGAAATCATTTTGACCTGGCTGCCACTTTGTTCTAGTTTGCTTAGATGTAGAAGAGTTTTTCTAATGAACAGGTGGCTAAGCCTAATTTATTTTATTTTTGTTAATCTCCGTGTGGTATACCTATAATTTTATAAAGACAGCAACTACAAGCAGTTATTCTGTGCAGAATGAAATATTTGTGACACTGAGATACTGATGGAGTGTAGAGGAATACGGGCCTGGTATGGCAGCAGGGCCTTGAAATAGGGACACAAGACATAATGTAAAGGGATTATGAGTATAGGGTGACAAGAAAATGGGCACAGGCTGGCACTGGAGTTCTAGAAATGGGAAGGCTAAAAATATCTTGGGAACAGTCACTTAAAGAAATGCAGACATGAAGCTGGGCAAAAACAGTTTTAGGAACAACAAAGAGAAGAAAAAACAGCTACCTAACATATCTGAAAAACACTGCATAGAGAAAATTCAGATATAACGTGAACTTGCAGACCAGAGACAAAAGAGCAAAGTGTAGTGCTTATTAGTAAGTAAATAAACAAGATCCCAAATGGATCTCAGAATAAGGAAGAAGAAACTATTATTATGATTATACTGCTCCCAACAAAGGGTTCAGGATGCTGATCACTGACTGTACACCGCCCCCACGCACATACCACTAATAAATCATTCATCTTAGGATCCAGAAGAGCATTGGAAGTGTGACCACACCACCAGCATAAAAACATAAACCAAACAAACATACAAACAAACCTGGTGACACTATATCTAAAGTGCTGGGGCCCGTTCTGGGCTCCTGAATACAAGCGGAACATGGACAGAGAGACAGGACTGAGTGTCGCAAAGGACAGTGAAAATGATGAAGGGGCTGGAGCATGTCTTCTGTCAGAAAAGGCTGAGAGAGCTGGGACTGTTCAGCCTGGAGAAGGCTCAGGAGGATCTTATCAAACACCTCACAAGGACAGTAAAGAATGCAGGGACAGAATCTTCTCCAGTGGTGCCCATTGACAGGACAAGAGAAAACAGGCACAAATTAAAATACAGAAAATTGCACTTAAACATAAGAAAAAACTTCTTCACAATGAGGGAGGGGAAACACTGGCACAGGTTGTGGAGTCTCCACCTTTGGAGATAACCAAAACCCAGCTGGACATGGCCCTAAGCAACCTGCTTTGAGCAGAGGGGGTTGGACTAGGTGGTCTTCAGGGGTGCTTTACTACCTCGGCCATCCCATGATTCTGTAATTCTGTGTGAATCTATGATGCTATAAAAAGGGGCAGTGTGTGTAAAAATTTTGTTTTCCTTCTATGTTATCTTTTTTTTTTAAATTTTTTGAAAGAGTTACTTCTGGAATAATAATAATTCACTGATGAAACTGTTCAGATTTCAAATACGCTAACAATAATTTAGCTTACATATGAAGTGTGTTTCTTTTCTGTCCGTAAAAGATTTTGAGCATAACACTCTCTACACTCAAAAAGTACTATGCAGAGATACCATAGTCCAAATATAGTGTATGTGTAGTGTAGTCAATGACTAGGCAGTGTATTCACCCAGTTAGTTCATTTTGTCAGGGGCTGACATATCCCTGTTTCACTTCTATAGTGTGATTAAAACTTCTTTTAAAAAAAGGTTGCATTTTATTTTGTTGAAGGTCAGCCCAGTCACGCAGACTGTTCCAGCTCTAATACGATTTGACTAGCTGCAAAAGAGGTTTTAAGAAGTTCAATACTCTTATTCACAACCAAGAGCAATCACGGTGATTCTCCAGCAATAACTGGAGCATACTTTATAAGGTTTCTGTTGCACATGCAGCCACAGCTTTCAGAGTGCTTGGGATTTTTTGTGGGAGGATTTTTTTTTTTGGTTGAGTTTTGTTTGTTTGGAGGTTTTTTTGGTTTTGTTTACTGGGCGTGAAACATGTTAGTTTCCACTTTATATTTTGCAGGTTTTGTGTCGTTGCTTTCTCTATTAGCAGTAATACTCTCCTACTTTGGAAAACACAAATGTCAATTATTACGAAGCTTCTCTGAGCTGCTCTGATCATTGCCTTTGGCCAGAAGGGTGGATGACACCGAAGATCTCATCGGATCGTCAGTGAAAGAGTAAACACAGACGAAAATGAGAACTTGTTAGTGCCACAGAAAGAACAGAGACCTTACTGAACAGGAAAAATAAAACAAACACTTCCAAAACCTCAGAAAGAGAGGCAATTTTAGTTAAAACTATTGTGTCCTACGGAATAGAAGTCAAAGGTGTCCACAGAAACCAGATGGATTTTGTAGCACAGCAGATATCAGAAGACTGTGATTACAGATGGAAATCTCATAACAGATCTTAGATATGAAAAGCTCTGCATGACAAGTTCTTGTAGCGGATGGAGTGATGCACGTCACTTATAAGAGAGAAGTAACAATATGTTTATTAATATAAAACTGTGAGTTAAAATTTGATAGTAAATGTGACAGTGTTTTGACAAGACTCAATGGCAAGGTACACCATATAGAGAACAGGATCAGACAAAACTGTCAGCGACACCCTCCTGTTGGGTCATGAGGTTCAGAATGGATCCCCTTGCTTTCTAAACTCCTTGTCAGAGAAGAGTTTAGGTACAGCTGGATGCAGACTTAGCCCCAGACTTGGTCAGCAGTTTGTGTCTAAAGGATTATATATATGTAATCTATCCTTCTTATCACTTAGCTAAGATTTTCAAAGTTTCAGCACACTTATTAGTCACCTACCAAGAATCTGTTGCACAAAGGAATCTCTCAGCCTTGAGAAGTAACTTTGAGTGGTGTCCCTAATGCAAGGGCAGACCCTGGTGTGCAGCCCACTGCCATGCAGGAGAGCTCAAAGGGCTCTTGGGCTGCTCACTATTGTCCTGGGTTTAGCCAGAATAGGATTAATTTTCACAAGAAGCCAGGAGGGGACATAGCTGGGATGGCTGATCCAAACTGGCCATACAAACGGGGTATTCGATACCATGTGATGTCATGACACCAAACTGGGAGGTGTGGTGAATACACCAGAAGGCTGTGCTGCCATTCAGCATGACCTGGATAGGCTGGAAAGCTGGGCAGAGAGGAACCTGATGAGGTTCAACAAAGGCAAATGCAGGGTCCTGCACCTGGGGAGGAACAAC
>Ga0065711_1004732_pt1 | contig 32011 bp, 17 predicted proteins | sample Hoacrofraction12_FD_59098 | JGI IMG/M metagenome (GOLD analysis project Ga0065711, IMG submission 59098) | Hoatzin crop microbial communities from Cojedes, Venezuela - Epithelial fraction 12 v2 (version 2) | ecosystem: Host-associated > Birds > Digestive system > Esophagus > Crop | place... | reverse complement strand
GGCTGTCTGGGTCGTGCGGTTCGTTGTTGTGTTTTCTCCTTATCTGTACCGTTGTTGTTGCTGTTCCCTCTGTTTGCTGTTCTGTTAAACTTCCCTTATCCCGACCCACCAGTTTCTGTCTATTTCTTTTTCATTCTCCTCCGCATGCCGGCGGGGGGAGGGGCGGCCACGTGGCGCTTTTGTTGCTGGCGGCAGCCGAAACCAAAACACTAACCTATGAATCCATTGTTATAAATTTATTTTTATTAAAAATATATTTAAAACAAATTTGCTACTAATCAAAGAGTTAAGCTCAATGCTTTTGTAGCTGATTTTGCTGAGGTAGGATTTTATTCACTGGGGCTGCTGTTCTTAGTCAAGGTTTTACAAACATGCATAAGACCTTAGCTTTCACTAATCAGAATGGAACAAAAGCATCTGATAGAGCTCAGCAAGCTAAAAAAAAGGTACGGATTGCACAATATGGAGAGGGAACCACTGATGGAATCACTCGATATAAAATCTCCCATTAAATCATGGGAGTAGAAGAGTAGGAATTCATCTTTCAAATACACACATGTGAAGGAATTAAGAAACTGAGGCTCTCAAAGTAATATTATGCATATTAGGTATCCTAATCCAAGTCAAAGGGGCTGAATGGGACTGAAATTTGGACATTATACTTATACAAAAACATAAACAATAAAAAGCTCCTGACACAAATTGAAGCTGTATGTTCACTACAGACAATGAGAATCAATTAATATTTCATAAAGAAAAAGAACTTTCTAAGTTCTTTACATAGCAGGTGAAATACTGAGAAAAATTACTGATTTAAGGAAAGGTATCTCCCGTATCTTCTGACAACTGGCACTTTGCCTCTACTCACTATACCTCACTCAGTCACTAGATGATTTCACAGTGCAACTCTTCCAAATATGGCAGATTTGGTTATCAGGTCTCTAAACATCAGTGTTTGTAGGGTCATTTTCATTGGAAAGCCACACACAAAATGTAGTGTATCTGTTTACTATTTCTATTGAAAGTAGATTATTAGATTGAGAGCTACAAGTAGTCTCAACTTCATCCCTGTAAGTTAAGAATACACAAAGATGCCTTATGTTATTGAAATTAATAACAGAAACAAGCTATTTTCCAGATTAGATAACTGAAAAACAGCTACAAGACCTCCTGCAAAATTTCATGTTAAGCTAAATCACCTTGCTCTGCGTCTCCACCCAAGCAGATACAGATACTGTACATAAGATGACTCGAGTTTCAGATCTAAAAGAGAAATCCTGTGGAAAATGAAAGAAACAATAAAGAAATCAATAGATGTAGTACTAAGTTCATTGTTAAAATCTGGATCTTAGAGAGATTGGTACAGAAGTTGGAGATAAGACATCACAACTTCAAGGAGTGTTTCAATGGGAAAAGTGGAGATTATTACAGACTCCACAGTAAAAACAAAAAGCACGCTTTTGAAAGTTGCTCTACTGGAAAAAAAAGAGAGATATTTCAGCCTTTGTGGTAGCTGATGCTTGGTGTTCTACTGACAAAACGGCTGTTGGTTGTACTAAATTGTGTTAAATTACATGCAGTAGTTATATAATGTGTTTTACCATCCATGAGGGACAAAGATGAGGCCACTCATTTTACTTACGACTGAAAGACGGATTTAAATTATACTGCTAGGGATGAAAGGCTAGCACTTCATTAAGTAAGCTACTCAACCTTCATGCTTACTCCAGTTTTAAAACTATTATCCTACAATCACAGTGAATACCTTTGAAATAATATTGCAGTCATTCTTTGATAAGAAAGCCTGTTTTTTTTTCCTTTGCTGTGCCTTGAAACTAAGTAGCAGATACATAATTTATATTAACCTTGACTCGTTCTTCACCCACAGATTCTCCTGATTTTATGTCAGAAGGGAGAATCCTTTTTTTCTTTACAAGTGAAAACATGAATTAAGTATTTCCTTTGTACAGATCCTTTCTTTTTATTTTTTTCTGAGGAACCAGGGTTTGTAAAGCACTGTTCCTAGCTTGCAAAAAGTAGCAGCTCCTTTCCAGCCTTCAGACTTGTCCAAAATCAATCTTGTCACTTTGGCATGGATTTGCACAATATTCCTCCGTGAGTGGAGTTTCTGTCTGCAGCAGTACTGTAGGGAGCAATGGAGAGTTCTGTTAAAAAGCTGATGACACAAAATTGCCACTGGTGTTTTCAGGTGCTCATTTTTACACACCTGTATTCTTTCAAGAGTGCCAAAAACAATACTTTCAAAAACTGTACACAATAACATTAAGAACTGCTTTTGTACTGAAAGTATTGTCATTAGAATGTCTGATTTGCTCAGTACAAAGGCTCTATGGCTCACTGCCCTTCTGATATTTCAATTATTTGTTCGTAATCATATAGCAAAGCAGATATTGATTTCCTGGGTATTCAAATTACACCTCTAAATGTGAGAGCTAGTAAAAGGGCTTTATCATTTAAAATTATACACTATTTGGTGAAGCCAGCTGGTTGCAGTGGAAAGGAACATATTCTTTTATTTTAAAAGTGACATTATGAAGAGCATCTGTGGGATTCTTTTAGACTGTACTCAAATTCAATAGGCCTTACTTATTTTGAGAAATACCTTGCTCTCAAGTAACTTCTGAGACTTACTAGATGTGAATAGAGAAAACTAAAGCAGTCCTTGGGACCTGATGGATATACGAGTGAATTTTTAATTGTACATTTACGTGTGCATCAATTTACGGATGTTAAAAACCCACAGCTTCTATTTTTGATACGTCAGATGGCAATGGTTTGCTATCCCATTCATCATTCCTCTTTTACAATAGGTAGCTGGCACTCCCTTCCCAATATAGGGCAAATAGAAACCTGCAAGAAATCACTTCCTTCAACAAAGTGAACCTGAAATACGTTTTCAAGATTTGGGAAAGCTTCTGTCATATGCTCAAATACTCTTCAAATTCCGGATGTCTCTGACCATTCCAAACTTGAGGCTGATGGCCTATATGCATATATAATCTGAAATCATATGATGAGAGCTTCACAGAACAACAGGGTTTCAGCTTGGCTATTCTTCTTGGCTGTGAAGACCGTGGCTGAGGCTGGAAACTGAAGTCGCTGCTCCCTGGAAAGCTAGAGATTAGTTTTAAAGAGCCAAGGAACAAGCCAAACAAAAAGCTGTATACAGCTTCCAAGAAGAAAACAGGAAACATTACTGTTGGGTTATGATGGAATAAATGCCCCAAAAAATCAAAATTACAGTACTTTAGGTTCCCAGTGACCTCGCCATTTTGGTAATTTTGCTTTATTCAGTGAAGCAGACTTCCAATGCATCTTCTGGATTTTTTAATCACACTTTCCTCTTACACCTTCCCCTTCCTAAAAACAAGGAAAGCTCTTGTACTGCATCCTCTTCATAATTTATGTCTGTGTTTCCCTGTTCATTTGTTTTCATTCCTTTTCCTGAAGAACCCTTAGGAAAGGAGAAACCCAAAACATTTTTTTTAGTAGTTGGTTTTCTAAGCATAGAGCTGTGTGCATCTGTATGTGTAATGCTTTATGGAGGAAGATAAAAGAGTTTAGACTCCCTTGGTTACAGCTAGACTGCCTGAGTTTATTGTCTTTCTATGCACACTTTAAAAAAATCCTAGACTGCACAGGTCGCAACACAAGTATTCAATAGAACTCTATGAGAGGACTGAGGAATGCTTACAGATGCAATTAATTGCTAATAAGATACTGCTGTCATTGTCCTAGAAATCAATGAAGCTAAAATGTTTGCAAATGTACAAAATTATAATCTTCACCTAGCATAAGGCAGCATATCGGAACATAGAAAAGCTAGTGGGAGGATTTTTTTCTTTTTTTCCTTTTTTATTTTTTTCCTTTTTTCCTTTTTTCTCCTCTTTTTTCTTTTCCTTTTTTTTTTTGTGAAGGATTACAAAAATTTTTCACACAGAAAAAAAAGGTTCATATGTAATGGATTATGTCCAAAATTCTGTCATTTTCTCAGGTGTTATTTAGTATTTTAAAATCCTTTTTGATTTAAAATGTTTTACAGACTTTATGATACTATGATTCAAAGAAAACCAAATGCATGTACTCTCAAAGGTTGATATTTGTTTTGAAAAGGAAGTGTGCAGTGGCTTCAATTTTTTGTGCTTATTAGAAAGGTGGAGAATCCAGTATTATTTACTTCTACCTACTTCCTTGGGTAAATTTCCAGTGCCAAAATACTTAAGAGTTTTAAAAATAACCAAATATACAAATTTCTTTTTCACAAACATTTTTTCACTCACTTCCAGTCTCAGACTCATCCTGAAGTAAGTGAATGTCACGCAGCTCCATGTCAAATATGTGACTTTGATTAACAGAGCATCATTGTTTCTTATGTACAAGCTGGGACAAGAACCTCAGAATTAATAATACTTGAAAACCGGAACAAATGACAAAGCTGCTGCCACATCACCCCTATACAGGAAAGGTTTATTACCACAAAAGGCAAATATAGAATATAATTTTATGCCCTGTTTATCACTGATTATTTCTGCTTCTTTCTACTGTCCATCACTGAACACAAATTCCTGAATACATTGAGGTTATACCTCATGTCTTCCAGAAATGTACCCAGACTTTAACAGAATCTTTTCCTAATGAATCACCGATCTAGTAATTCACGAGGATGGCTATTTTCGGTTACTGCGTTCAAATTATTTTTCCCCTTAGTGAATAATAATGAAATGACTAATAAATTGATGGATCTTTAAGATCAGAAATTCTAATCCCCGTGGGGCTATACTATCATGTACACATCTTATAAACATGTCATCCTGTCTTTGGACAAAAAACTTCCAAAAGATTCTGGGCTTCAAAATAATCCAGTTTATGTCTTTCTTATCTAATATTTGCTTTTCCCTGTTTTTGAAAATAGGTACTTACCAAGAAGGCAGACCTCAACCTACATTTTCTATCAAATTCTGTTACATTTTTTTAATTAGCACCTTGCAAATAAGAATATCTTAAAGAACAGAGGGCTGCTCTAAAGAAGTCTGTGCAATTCCAGATAGTGTTTTACTCACGAACATAACTGTAATGTACTTACAGAGAGTACAACATTTGTTGAGTCACATCCTTGCCCCCTTACTGTGACAAATGTATTGAGTAACATTTGCTTTAACCAGTCATCTGGGATTCCCTTGCTTGGTGGACTGCTAAGAAAATGCAGAGAAAAAAAAAAAAAGAAGAAATTATGCAGCAAATGATAGCCTGGAGCTCAAGAGTGTGCATAGCAGTCACTATAAACAATTTTTATGTTTGGTTATAAATTTTCTCTTTCAGGAATGATGACTGAACCGACCAAAGACAGATGGAAAATATAGAAGGTTCAGTCATCTCACAGTAAAATAAGATGTGTTTGCTTCCACGCATGCACTTCTGTTTACATAACAGCCCAACTATTCATCTACCTTCACCCAGATTTCACATAATTAACTTTCCTCTTTTTGAATTGGATAAGAAAAGCAAGTTTTCCCTATATGCCAATCTGTTTTATCTACTTCTACTCAAATTATTCTGCTTTTTTTTTCCCTATACATCATATAAATGTTAAATGTAGTGAGGATTGGAATCCACATTTGACGACTCCTTTTTCTCCCTGGCTTTGCATGTTACACCAAATTTTAGATTAATTTTCACCTCTAGTCCAATGACTATTTATTAAACTGTGGAAGCAAGGTGGAATTGCTCTAACACAAGAGGTTTAGTAAATCAACTTGACTGGTTACAAAATGGCTACAACACTCACCTCTGACATGAGTTTCTCATCCCTATATAGCCCACAGCAATAGGTTCAGGATGATTTCCTGCAAAGTGGAAACTTCTAGGCTGATGAGTGATTTGGCACAGGCATCATGTTTTGTTTTGGTCATAAAGACATTAGATAGAATATGAGTCAGCCCCAGTTAAACTCGGCTTAAAACTGTCAATACCGATTAGGCATGCTCTGAGAAGGAATGCCTAATCAGATGTCTCCAGGAATTTAGGAAAAGGAACACTTACAATGGGATTAATCTCATGCACCTTTAGGCACTAAAAGAAAGACACCAGAATCTGAACTAATTGCTCCAGCTCTGCAAAGGAGAGGAGTAGGCACTTTCTGAAGCATTTAATAACACATATTTCAGATAACTCTTAGATGAGGTGAATCCCTTTTGATGGCACCAGTGTCTCTCACATGACTTTTAAGTGGACCTAAGGTGATTAGCACAGTGTAACTTTAGCCATCCCATGTTTAACTTCTGTGTCTGACTGAGCTGATACCTGAGCTAGGCATTGTGCTGGTTTGTCAGGTACTTGTGTGTGTGACCACTGTTTTGGGTGTTCTTTCCTGAAGTTCTTACTAGTCCTTCTGTAGGAACTCCAGTTCTGTATTGGGTGTTGGCTTGACTACAACAGAACTCCCTGGGAATCCATGCAAGGTTGTGTCGCCATTTAGAGCAGGATGGCAATGAACAGAGTGGCAGATGCTCTCTATTCACCCCCCACCCTCCCTGCCAGGAGAAGGGAAAAAAGAGGAAAAATGAGAGAGATGTAAAAACTGGATATTGAAACAGCTTTACTAATAACACTAATAATACTAAGAGATATAAGGCAAAATATACAAAATCGATACTGATTATCCCTGATCTGGGTGCCACTGGTGCTGGTGTCAGTGGCTGCCAGGCAGCACCAGGAAGTCCTGGGCTGGACTCTGCAGTAGATGGGAACTGGACTCAGGAATGCACAGATAGGAATCTGGATCAGGATCACAGGCAGGACAATGAGCAAGGTCCTTTTCAGAAGCCGACCACGGGCAAAGATAGGGAGACCCTCGTGATCCCCCAGCTTTAAGCCGAGTATGACATGCATGGCATGGAATACCTTGTTGGTCAATATTGTGTCGTCTGTCCTGTCTGCCCCTCTCTTCAAGTATGACCCCTTCTGACTCCTCACTTGTGGGACCTGAGAGGTCTGTCAGTGACCTTGGCTGCTATAGTAATAATTATAAACATGGGCCTTTTTCTACATTCTATTCCTACCATTAGCTCGGTATAACTATAAACATTTGGTGTTTTCTGCTTTGGAGCGGACACTGTCTGAAAAACATGCAGCCAACTTCATAAAAATGCAGTTACTTAGAAGAACTTAGCTGTAAGGAAAATTCCCTAAAAGAGAATTTGTTCTGCTTTAACCAAAACCAGGACAGGTTGCCAAAAGAAAAATCCAGATTGCTACTGTCTAGAACAAGACAAAGTTTGCCCTGTTCTGCCACTTCAATACTAGTTTTTTAATTCCTTTCTAGATCTAAGCAAACATTAGCACTGAGGTGCAGTTTGCATTGCTGATGTTTATTACCACATACTCATGATATAGGGATAAGTTCAAGTGGCACATCAATACCAGCTGCTTTTTATAATGAGACAGTCACTAGTAATTACAAACCTAATTAAGCGGCAATTGATTGTCCAGGTGCCCTGGAGCTAAACCTTTCTTTGATAGACATGATTGAGAGTTTCTGGCCTTTTCTACATAAGGACAAAGTCTTTATTTGCTACACAAAACAAGCAGAATTTTAGGAGTTACTATATCTAACTTAGTGGACCTACCACAAATACATCAACAAAACAGAGAGGTTGATAGGATTTTGGATACAGAAATCTATCCCTTAGGCTCACTAAACATCGGGGGACAGATTCTGAAATACAGGCATGAGATTTGTCGTTGCTACTTATACAGGACTGCTACATGATCATGTGAATACTGCTGTGCCACTGTTTAGTTAAAAATGAACAGTTAATGGAGGAGAAGTTAATATACACATACCAAGCTACTGAGGCTTTAGCGTATTAATGAATGGACTTCACTTTACCAGAGTGCTACGCCTTAATATTCAAGCAGATGACACAGTAGCAATATGAGCTCCCAGCAAAAACATGGACATTTACAGATGAATGTCACGCTGCTAGCTTTAGAGTAAAGCCATTCAGATGCTTTTTTCATTCCTGACCAAATACACTTCAGTCCTCAAAATGCTTCTGGAAAATGTAACTTGAGAGGAACTTGGTCTAGCACTTGATCCTAGAATGAACTATCATGTACTGTCAAAATTGAGATTTTTCTCAAAATACTGTTTTGACATCTATTTTAAGTCAAAAAGCCATTTCATGTATCACCTTCTTCACCTTTTCTATGGCAGCTGAGTAGAGAGATAACTCAACCCTTTAAGCATATTTTACAATTTTTACTTAAAATATATCAATAGTCCTGGAAGCAGGGACTAAAACCCACTCTTTCTGTGTGTTTGCTTTAGCTGTTAACCTACAAAGTCATCCTTCAGTTTCTTGAAGGTGCTGTTGTAGGCAGATCTCTTTTGGTTCTGCTTGCTCTTGATCCTAACCTGAAGGGATTAACTTTCTGTAAGAAGTAAAACTAACTCGTCCAGGTTTAGCGATCTTGTTCTGAAGACTAAACTCAGCTCTACAAAGAAAATTTGAATCATTTTTAATCAACTAATTTTTAGGAAATTTACGCCAGAATTTTGGAAAAACTGAAGAGAAGAATTCTTGTGAATTCTTTTTTCTGGAATTCAGTTCTTGAATGCGTGAAGATATTCCTCATCTAGGTGCTTACAAAGCTGAATGATTCAGAAACTAATATCTCCTAGACTTAGATACATTTTTCCTTCCTGCAATAAGGACAGCTAGCTTGCTTTTTTAAACAAGAGCAACAGTAACACTCCTCAAATATCTATTATCAAATGGGTTTAAGCATAAAATTAGTGGTGAGACGAAATGGTCTCTTCTAAGCAGACAGCAGACCTGGTCTAGTAGCTAACATTTAAATGATCATGTTTTTAGTGGCAAGAAATATAAAATCTTGTAGACTTTCAACAATCAAACACTTAGACAGGATTTTTATTGATTGCTTTTCTACAAATTTATTACTTTGGACAAAGGTGGGGTTCACTGTAAATGTTACGTCATTGGTTCAGTTTAGCAACAATTTTTTGACTTTTTTTTTTTTTTGCTAAAGCAGCAATTGAGCTTTTGTCTAAAAGTCACCAGTCATTTCCGAGTCCAGTGCATACGTGGGCAGATGCATAGATCATGACATTAACTGAAACAGCCAAACAAGGATGCTACTCTCTTCTACAGAAAAAAAAGGTTGCTGATGGGACTAGAGTGAAAAAGGGGAAATTTATGCTTACTTTTGCTTTAAGAGATAAATTCTATAAAAGCATAAATGTTTTCCCTCAGTGATTTTACAGCTTGCTTAACTGCATTATAAAAAACCTGAAAACCAAACAAAAATCCTCCAGCGAAACAAAGCCTCACAATAGCATAATGCCACTATTTTTCTTACCCCTTTTTTGTTTTCTCCAGCACTATTTTTAGAATTGCAGCTCCCCTATTAGATTCATTGCTGAAATAAGCTAGATTTTTAAAGACAGAGCAGAATTCTTGTGATCTAACTCCAACATCTAAGATTAGGCACGTCTGCTTCTCCTCCATGTCCCTGTCTAGAAAATACAAAGCTTTAGAGATGGAAAAAAAAAATCTTCTCAAGTCCTTTGACATTCTCTTTGGTATCCCCTTTACCTTTTCAAGTTCAGAAATATCATAGTTGATTTTTCTGTGCTGGATATTAATCCCTTAGAGAACGTCTCCTATCCCCTTCCTTCCAGTGACTTTCATGGCTTATTTTCTTCTGTCTTCTTCTTTTCCCTTTTCAGCTAAGAACCATAGCCCTGACACAATGTGATGAGCCTCAGCTGTTCCTCATTTCAGGTTATGCTCTTTAATGAAATCAAGTAAAAGCAGATGAGAGATCCAGGGGATAACAATTTAACTCAATAGCTACTGCAAAAGAACATTAAATGGAAGAGAGATTTTTAAGCTGAGAAAACTTAATTCAGAGCTGGTTAGGGAGTTGTCTTTTTCAAGTAGGAACTTGGGGATGTGTAGAAAGTTTGACAAAGAAGTAGAAGAACATTTCATTCAGGAGAGTGGGAAGACCATGAAGAAATTGGAGATTTTTGGGGTTAAGAATATACAGGAAAACGTTTAAATACTCCCAAGGAAAGAGGTGAAATCAGAAAGCTATTGGAAAGTCTAGATGACATAAAGACATTTACTGAAACGTCTGAGCACTTTAAAATTTGAATACTTCAACCTATCAAAAACATCAAAATGCTCTCTCTTCTGCTCAGAGCGGAGCGGCCACAAAGAGCTCTGCACAGAACTAGATCTACAGTTCTGTTTACTGTCTATTACAGAACTAGATAAACTTCCCGAATAACTGATCCTCATCAATACTTTGAATGGCCATCAGACATCGTTAATATATACTGAAAAAAATACAAGTTTTCTTTTTTTTGATTACTGCGTCTATCCACCTTGAAGTTTTTTTGTACTTGCAGTGTCAGCTGTTCATAATGAAGATTTGTCAGCCATGGAAACAAAGCAGTGCTGGCACCATTATTCTTCCAGGATCTCCAGTTAAGTTCTTGCAGATAATGTGTCTTTCATCAATCAGTTAAAATAGTCATATATTATTTCTTTTTTGTATATATATTAAAAATAGTGTATCTTTTAGCCTCTGAAAATCAAACACAATTCTAAGAGTGTCCACATTTTTTCTGGTTTCCAGGTTTTTTTGTGAAGATGAGTGCAAATCAAATCAAGTTTCTTCCTCTTTTCCAGCCTTCCCACTATTATCTCCCATAGTGTGATGTCTAAATTCTGATCTTGATTCTGTAGGAATAAAAAAAAGTAGAAACACTCCTTTGGTGGGATTCTCACGCCGTTATTTGACGCAGCTGGTTCTAGCTACTGTCTGAGGTAGGAGTCTGTATCTGTGGTTACAGGTTGGCAATGTGTTTGTGTATTTGTAAGTATACAGGATCAGCACCTACATTTATGAAATCCAATATGCAGGGATTGTATCATGTAAAATTTTACTTTCAAGTCTGGGATTTTTATGCATCTTAATCTAAGACATCTCTATTAACTTAGAGGCGTCCATGAGGATAAAGGCTAAAAGAATCATTCCAAGCTTTAAAATTATAAAGCAATTAAGGCCTTTAAAATTTTTCTTCAGTAATACATCTAAATTTGTATTCATACACAGTACCTATGAAATTTTGGTGGTATATTTTGGGTATATGAATACTAAGTACTAAGCATTTTGTTCATATTTGTTATACTGTCTCCAACTAATTAAATTATCTGTTCCCTTGTTCTTGTACCCTGGAATATCATGAGAGTGATCATTTCTCCTATCCTTCTCATAAATATAATTAATTGAGGGTCTCAAAGCCTTGCAGGCTCATAGTGCTGAGGGGCGGTGATTTTTCTATATCTAAGTCTCTCTGTACCTCCCTACATGTTTGTCTTCCTTGCATCCCTGCAACCTTGGGTTTAGTTTCCATTATGACAAGGTGAAAATTAGATACAATCCCTACTTCCATTATTTTGAAAATCCAAAACAGAATTTCATAAATAGTTGCAGGCTATCAAGAAGCTTGGCTCTTGCTATGTCTGTACAGCCAGGCTTTAAGCATCTGAGATTCAATTCTAGTCACTGTGGAATCAAATATCATAAATCTGTCCTCTGACTCCAAGTCTAATCACACATCAAGTCCACTGAGATGGTTCATTATATTCTGTTATCAGCAGCTCACCTCCGTCCCTTATCTATATCTACAATGAACAGATATGAAATGTTTTAAAACAACAAAACCTTAGGGAGAAAAAAAAATAATAGAGCTTGTAGCAGAATATGGCACTAGTCAGTGAGGTAACACAGTGTTCAAAAGCTTTCAGTGACTGTCACAGAGAATCAGACCTTCATGGTCCTGGCTCCAGTGGGAAGGAGGGGAGAATACTATGTGCATGTGCTTTCCCTGATCACCTGTGGCAGCCACAATGCTGAAGTATGGTGGAAACAAGACAAAAAAAAAGGAAATTATTGTTTGTAAGTGTTTTAACTTACCACCACCAGGAACCGCCATAGAACAATTCATCCTTTCTATTTTAGGTACCATCCTGAGGGTGGGATGAATCAGCCTCTGGGGGTGCTTTAATAACAAAATTACTAGATGATTAGATATGACTACATGGTCAGATGACCCTCTTAGGCTAGGTACCTACGTTTTAAATTATTTAAGGTAATTGGGATGAATCCAACACACTCATATACAGCTGAATAATCTAAATGGGTAGGCATTCACATAGTCTAATAGTGAAGAAGCTGGCATAAAAGCTTGAATGGTATAGGATTAAAAGAGAATATTAAATTCAGTTTTAATTGAACTCTTTGTTAAATGGTATTTGTCTTACATTTTAACAAATGTTTCCAAAGATAGATGATTATTTCTCTTACAAAAGGCAGCACATATGGCACCATTTGATAGCTTCAGCATGAAATGCCAGTTTCCTACAAATATAGACTTTGGAAATTATCCTTAGAACCAGTAGCATATGAGGTAAATAATTAATAGGAATGCTAATTATTCATTAAATTTAGTAAAATGCTACAAAATATATAATATCTTATGTCTTTGATTAATCCATTCTGTTCTGCCACACTTTGCATAGGTCTTTTATTAAATTGTATAGTTTTACTAATTGCAGAAGCCAAAAAGCAGAGCTAATGTAATTTGGTAATGGTGAAAATACCTCTTGAAATGTTGGGTTGTTTTAATACTAAATGAGGAATAATTTATGGTCTGTTGGCCTTGAATAGATGAGTATGAAGATGGTACATTTTAAACTAACAGATGAGATATCCATTTTCTGAAAAGCTGGAACTTTGATGTTCAGAGGATATTATTATATTAGTATTAGGGAGGTTATCAGAAAAATAGCAGTGTTATGAATGCATTAAATCTAGTTAAAAAGTCATATACTTTTTAGGAAAGTCTTTAAATCACTTGCCAGTGTGGTGTCTGCTGCTACATCATTTGAAAAAAACAAGTGATGACTGCCTAGGGGAAGAAAGAACAAAAACGCTGTAGGACAATGCATACAGTATGGACTAATAACTACACTCACATGAAGACCTAAGCGCTGCAAGGCTGAAAGCAGCATAAAGCACGGGAAGATTTAGGCCTTCCTGCAAAACAGTAAAATCCAGAATGCTATTCATTGATTCACCAGCATTACTAAGTATGAAACACCAATAGTACTACATCTGAAATATTGCCTGCTCCTTTATTTCCTGTGATCTGTCCTTTCCTATTGTGAAATAGGTGGTTAGATGTTAATTCCAATGGAGCTACAGATGTATTTGCTGAGCCTCACTGAAAATTAAATGAAAAGCAATGGTTTTTGTTCGGACTGCAGTCCCTAGAAGAAGCTCTGCAAGCGTTGCATTTGCAGAGACACTCTGAAAAAGGACTGGAGAATCCCAACACATTTAATGCAGGAGGCTGAGCTTTGATTGACTTGGCTAGGTTAAGAACATAGGTGGCGACAGGCCTGTTGTCATAAACGTGTTAGGTAAAGAGTATTTGATGACTCAGAGTTGCTTTAAAGATGGACATATTTTATTTTCAATTATTGGTCAGGTGCTTCAGACTAGCTGTGCTTGGTGCCCGGGAACCTTCATAGATGTCCTTTTCTTCTGCTTTTTCCTCTAGATCACATGAATCTTTAACATGGGGCTAACAACATCTGTAGTGGTGGAAAAGGAACAATTAAAATGAATCTTTTTAGAAGTATTAAGGTTGAAGCCAGTACGGATGCTTGCACTAAAGCTATCTGACCTTGTTTTGAGTAATTTTTAATCCTGTTACACTAAACCTTATTGAACAGAGTTTCTTTTCTGACAGCTATCTGTGGCAGTTCAGATGGATTTTTCATTGCTATTATTTTAATACAAAAATCAGAAAAAATGTTCCTCTGTAAATAAGAAGAACACATTAATTTTCACAATGTAAATTCTGGAAACCTTTTAATCTAGTACTTGATTTAATAAAGAAGGTGGAATTTATACCAGAACTGTGCTTTTTGTCTTTATTGAAATTCATCTCAATTTTGGTGATCTAAAAAAGCTTTTCAAAAAATACAGGTTTCAGATGAGAGATAAGACTTCTGAGATTTCAGTGACTAAATTACCAAACATGCTATGCTTATGTCAACCTGAGGCCTACTTTTTCTATGCCACTCCATACTTGGGGATGCCACCTTGTCTCTGCTCTGCTCAAATCCCACCTTCACAGCAAGGAAGATGAAGAGGCTTTAGCAGAAAGCAGAGGTCTGAAAAGGAGCTGCTCAGAGAAAAAACACGGGACTGGAGATTGCAACACTGTTGTGTTAGTGTGGATTGAGCAAAGAGCCTTACGCTGGAATGAGGAATCTGATGAGAGAACAAACCCAAGATTTGCTGTGTGAGGAAAATGACACTGATATGAGCAGCCAGAAGTTCAGGACAGACTGGTAGTCCAGAACAGAGACTTTATTGGAATATAAGCCGTCTGATAGCTATGCCACATTCCCTGCAAAGAGAGGATGGCAAGCTGTCAGGGTGAACCAGTACTAGGGAATGAAAGAACATTGCTTGTATCAGCCGTTTTTTCCTGTAAAACTAGGAATTGGATACTGACTATGTAAGCAGAGGATGGTTAAGATGAATAAAAAATGTCCTGATGAATTTACCCTGTTCCTACCTCTACTGGAAAACATCTGTGGCAGTATTTTAAGTCATTGAATGCTGAAGTTTTAAAAGACTGGTCTTTAATGATGTGTCCCTCATTTTCTGTGGGCTTAACTTGGGGAAGGTTATCTTCAGAACTGCTGAGAGCTTACAACTGCAGTTGTTGTCTATGAGAACTGCTCCAAAAAATAGAAAATGCATTAAAGTTAATTGAGTTAATAAGTTTGATTTCAGATGGTGCTTCTTTGTAATTTCTGTCAGTTTTATTTTGTAAGATTGCCATCCCTTCCTCTTACTAAGATGCTATGAAAAGTCCCATTAGTATTAATGAAAAATTCAGACACTGTAGTGATCACTGCCATAGAAAAACTAAAGAGATATTTAATCATTACATTTCTGAATGGTGTGAAACATATTAGCCACAGGGCCACACTAAGAGCAGGACAGGTTAAATAATACTTGGGCTAGTTTATTTAATGGTGTGCTGAAAGTGGCAGTGGACCATGGAAAAATGGTGTTAGGATGCAGGACAAGAAAACCCCTAGCAAAGTTACGTTTATTTTTCCCTAATTTTTTTAGCATCTGACCTTATAACTTTAAAGTTGTTAAGAATTCTTTTGTACTTGATGTTATTGTTCATAATACTATTGTCAAATCTGACTGAACATATTCCATACACATGCTAAAGGAGGGAACATTTGAATGCTAGCTTCTTTTGTGTAGTTGGAACAACACCAGATGATGTCCAGAGCTCTGATCAGATTGGCAGGGCCCCAGCAGTTGACTTACTAAGGGAGTGTTTGGGACACAGTGTTTGGAACAATGAAGACTTGTATCATATTTATTTGAATGCATCAAGGTCAAAGGGAAAACAAAAGCAAGTCCTTCTCCCTTGAAAAAAAAAAAGGAAAAAAAAAGGCAGAAATGGTCCTGACTGCTAGCGGACCAAAATGGGTCAAGTCAAAACTGAACTTTTTTTTTAAACAATATTCAGGGAAATGAGCTAGTCCTCCCCCACTCCTTTAAGAAATATGTATCAAAACAAAAATAAACCACTTTAAAACTAGCAACAATTTGTGTTTCAGGTTTTTTTCCTTCAGAAAAACAGCCTTTTGAGATCTCAAAGTCTAGCTAATCACTTGTGAACTCAGATATTCTAGTTATAGGGAGATGTGAAACGTACAGAAAAAAGACCTGATGTTCAGTCCACAGGATTTCAATGGAAAACAACCAAAGCTTTTTTTATAATGGAGAACATAAGCCTGTATAAACAACTGTAGGATGTGTAAGGTATCATGATAATGTCAGAGACTAAAGCACGTGAGTCCGTGGGTGTCCCCCACCCAAGAGGGGTTAAAGAAGTCATCTCTCTCTGTTGATTGTGTTAGATGCGGTATGTCTGGTAATGTATTAATCTAAACCTTTAAGGCTTTGGGTAGCCAGCTACTGGGTCTAAGAATATTTTATTCTCCTTTTGATGACTATCTTCATTTTGTAGGATGGGATGATCAGATAACATAAAGCATCAGAGATTGGTCACAACTAGGGATAGGATGTTAGACATTTTCTTATAAACAATAAAAAATCTTTTCCTCTGGGGAATGATTCTCACATCGTCAGTGTTGAAGGTGTTGTCAAGAAGGTATTTCCCACAGGTCAGATCTTAGATTTTCTTTTATCTCCCTTTTTTGGGTGAAGGAAGTCTAATTCTCATTATTTAGGAATTTTTAAGTTGATGTGTTCTCTGAGTTTACATATGCCTAAGTAACGGCAACAGCTCTCCCTTTCTTTGGACATGGTAGCTTGTTTCTCTTGCTCTCTTCACCCCCCCTGCACCCCACCCCCAATTTTTTTTTACCTTAAGACCTTAGTCTGCATGATTGGCGGTGCTTTGTGCATGGGATGGGGGCCACGAGGAGAAAGTTCCTCTTACAATTTTACGATTCTGACTGACTTACATAGTTGCCTTGACTTGTCGTATCCACATTTTTTATGACCTCACTTTATCATGCTGTGGAAATATATGAATATTCACACTATATACTTACATAGTGTTTTCAGTTTTCTGGGTGAAAGAATCAGTGAGATTTCTCTGTCCTTACTGGCCATCACTGTAATTTTTTACCAGTGACATTATAGTCTGTCTCAGAGAAAGAGATGCATGTGCCAGTGTCCTGCTGCTCCTGTTCAATTTGCAAACAGTAAGAGAAAGTTTGTCAAATTCAAAAGTTTACAGCATGCTTATTTATCACCATCTTGCAGGTTAAAAAAGCCACCACATCAACTGCTGCATTTTTCCCAGCAGAAAACAGGTGTATGTTGATTACTTCATCAACAGGGAGACAGCAACTCCAGCTCCCATTTACTGTGTCATTACAATGTAAACTGGCTGGTGAGAGATGGTGACAAGCTGATGTGTAGAGGACTAGATAAAGTTAAGACTAAGATAAAGTTTCCAGGTGTTTATGCAGTTTGCAGTTTGAACTGGCAAAACTTTTACATCTCTTGACGGAGTTTAACACTATATTACGATTCAGACTATTTTGGTTTTCCAAGTAATGAGAAAAAGAAAGAGAGACTGGAAAGGTCAAAAGAGACAGGACAGGACTGGTATCCCTTGACAATTTAGCCTTTGATCCAGACAAGAGAAAAAAATGTATTTAATATTTTTGTACTTGACTTTAAGGACATTGCTTCTGTGCTGAAAATTAAGCATGTGCTGAAAGGCTGGCCTGGATTGGAGCACAAGTCTTCAGTTTACTTTCTGAAAAGAAACCACCTGCTTAAAGCTGGAAAATCATATAAACATTCAGAAAGCTTTGTTTAACCATAAACATTTCATACCCTGATAAAAACAAAGGAGTTATGATAACATCAAAGGGAAACACTTTATTGATTAAACAGTTTTATATATTTCTTCCTAATATGGAAAGGTTCTTTAAAAATAATAAAATAACATTAAAAAACATGCTCCAACATAAAATAGTACCATGAGAGTATGATCTATTGATTTTACTATACTGTTGTTCTCATAAGTAGTAATGCACTATGTATACTTGGGGTGCCTTGGGCAATTAATTTTGATTTTAGTTGTAGTTCTTCTGTGTGTTTTATTTTTTAATTCACTAAAACCAAGTGGTAAAGTATAAACCAAAGCTGTAAAGATCTATTTGAAAATTATTTAAATGCATTTTACATTTTTAAGAAATAAATACTTTGAGAACATATATAACGAAGACTGCAACAGAGAGTACAAAAAAAGAAATATGAATACTAGTAAATAAGAATAAACTTTCTAGTATCTCCAGGGAAAATAAAATAATAAAAATAAATATATTTTTGTCACATCAAACTAAACCTACCAGAAACAAACAAACTGTATATGCATCCATACTATACATAATCAACAGCTGGCGTTTTTAGGTTCTGTCATTTTGCTGTTGTGTAGACCAAACAAACAAAGTAAGAAGATGAGGTAAGCACAGAGAGGTGAGGCAACATACTCCAAGACATATCTCAGTTTGTATAGTAAGATGTCGTTGACATGAAAAAGTACTGGGGCTACCAGCATAGCCTGTTCCCTGTCTTGGTATCTGCCTGTATCATCTAAACGTGATAATCTTGTCAATGACAGCAGGTCCATGAGAGCAGCAAGAAATGTAAATCCTTTTGGTTCTTAGTAGATTATAACACTGCAATTCTGCAAGAAAAGCAGAAACAGAATAATTCCCAGTCTTTGTGTTACTTTTACCACTCCTTATGTTCGCTGTTAATTACAAGCGCCACTTAAACACCTCTTGTTTGATTTTTGCCAGAAGTCAACATGCATATTTGTCTTCTCTGAAGAAACTTTGATCAAGATTGAACACAGGTGTTATTGTTACTATAATATAGTATGCATGAATATGACGTCTTCTATATGGCATAAAATTCAAGGCAAAACTTTGGATTTTATGCCGATTGTCACTGCAAGATTATGGACTAGAAGACCTCTAGGGGTCCCTTCCAACCCAAAGCTTTCTATGATTCTGTGATTCTATGATTCTAAAATAAAAATATAATGGAAGATTTAGCAGCAGGGTCATTTCAAACGGAATGACAGTACTTAATTTGCTAGATTTTTCCAAAATTCTTTATTTCAACTTTATTTAAAATAAAATTTATGTAAGTCTGAAATTGGCATGGGAAACATCCACCAGAGGTGGAATTCGAACTCTGCATACTTATATTTTAGTCTAATATGCTAATTTAGGTTATTGTTTTATTAATTTGTAACCAGCAAACATAAAGCCTGTGGGGATAATTTTAGGCTAGTGAGCTGTATCTAAAACTTTACCATTCATCACTTATTGTTTGCTGCATTAGTTTAGCTGGATGATGTATTCTGTGAACTGCTAGATATGTAAGTAGTTAAAAGTAGACTTGGACTATTTGAATGTTTCAGCAGGACGCCTGTCTTTTGCTATTTAGCTGTATACAGTGTTACATTGCCTAGCAGCAATTAGTGTAAAAGTGATGAATGAATAGCTCATAGGTAAATTCTTATAGTTGTATGTTCATCCATTAAAAATCACAAGATTTTAAAGTAGCCTAAACAGATTAAGGAAAGAGACGTATGGGCTGCTTTTACATTGGAAAATTGCACAGTGCCAGGCAAGATTCCCATGCAGTTGTACTTCACTTACCACATTGTTCAATTTATAACATAGTCCCTGACATGATTTTGATTTATATCAAGCAGTACTACCTGAGCCCTGCTGGGGAATTAACATGGGCCACAGACCATTCCTAAGCAGCAATTTGTATGCTGCTACCTAATTTTGGAGAGTAAAAAATGCTTGGTAGTAAGGATGCACAAGGTCATAACATACAAGGGGACCTCAGAGTCAGAGAACACTCTGGACACACTCAGCTGGTTAACATGGGCAGTTAACCAAGTGGACCTAATCTCATCTACATTTAGCTATGTAAAAGCCTAGGCTATCTGCCTAGGATTCCTCTACTGACATAAGAAAGAGTTGGTCACCTCGAAAAGACGATTCCTCCCAACTACTGTAGACAGCTATGAAATACCTTTATTGGGAATAGTGAATCTGGCTGACAAAGCTTATATTAGTCACCCAACTTTAGATGGTCAGGGTAAAGTGAGACACAGTCTGGGAACTGTGAAGTTTCTAATCATCATGTTGTGTCCTTCCTTTCCAGCTAGTAAATCACCCTTTCCTACTCTCTTCCTCCAATTTCCTCTAACAGAAAGATTAATTCATTACTTGATGTGGGCCTTTAAAGAACAAGAAACTTCCTCATTTTTTCTGGTAAGAAATTTTTACTATCTAAAAGGAAGCGAATTTACTGATGCTGTTTTTTCACTTACATCTATCGTTAAATACTGTGGATATATTGTCCTCAATGACAGAACTATTCACCCTCAAACTTATGTTTTCCTCTCCAGGAGTTTCAAACTGGAACTCTAGTTCTGTGAGCATAATTTGTATTTCTTGCTACATTAATAGCATAATTTTTACTCATTTCCGTTACTGTAGGACCCTGGGTGTGGGTCCTGGTGTCCCACTGTGGTTTTTTGTTTTTTGCATTTTCTTCTACAACTTTTACAACTTAACTCTACACTTCATGGCCAGAAAGAATATATAACTGTGACCAACCACTCACAAAAGAATTCTTCATCGACCCTGTGTAATTTGATCATATACTTTGCAACTCTTTTGTTGTGATGCACTTTTTCAACTAGTTTTAGCTTTATTTTTGATGCGATATGTTTCCCATTTATGATATTAATAATTATAAATACATTTTTTGGAAATTTCTGATGAAGGTTAGAGGAAAAGAAGGGAAAAAAAAGCACTGCTATTCTTCCTCTCTGCTTATAAATCCTTTAAATCCTTCTGATTTCCAGATTTAGGGCAGTTGTAACACATAAGTTAGCCTTACACACTTTTCCACACTAAGAACCCTGCACTGACTCACAGTGCTGTTGGCTAGAAGAGCACCCATTTGAAAGTATATAAAATTAAGTGGCCTACAGAGGACCAACAAGAAGATAAGTTATGGCATATTAGAAGAGAAGTGCACAGATTCCACAGTAATCCAGTGGGATGGTGCATTGCTGTATTGTCTATATGAAGGGAATGCTCCTCTGGAAGCATTTTGCTTTGACAAGTATAAATGGGAAGAAAGAATAAGTTAATCAGTAAGATGGGACTTGTAGTGAAAAAACAACCTTGGGAAGAAGTTCTCTTTAGCGCTGCTTCATTTCCTTTGAGTTTCTAAGTTGTACATCTGACAAGCAAAACAGCCCAAGAATTGATGGTGTCATTCTTCCTCTGGGTCCCTCATGTGAAGGGGGAAGAATTGCTCCAGTTGCATCTATCACTGCACAGAGCAAGACCCGACCTGTTACATCCCACTTCACCTCAACTATCTCCTGCCCCTGCACTTAGCACATAGATGTCACTGTATGCCTGCAATACTGTCTCCTTTTCTTTCCTGTACTTTTGCCCCCTAATTGTCATTGCCTAATACTGAACTTTCAGTCTCTGATTACACTTCAAACTGTTAGTGAAACCCAAAGGGGGAGAGGTATGCATGGAAAGGTCTGGAACTCATTTTCTTCCTCCTTTCTGCTCTGGGTCTGTTCATGGCTCCTGACCCACAAGCATATTTGTGGCTACATAAGCAATTTTAAATGCCAGGAAAGGTGCAGAGTTAATGAAAAATATGAGATAATTGATGGAGAAGTTCCTTTAGCAGTTCCTTGCAAATGTCAGGTGAATGGCCACATTTTTGGAAAATAAGTAGACCTTTTTCTTCAGTATTTTAGAAATTTTGTGGAAATTTAATATATAGTTTTTCCTTATTCTTTTTCTATATCTCTGTGCTAAGATTATATTAAGATGCAGGCTTGTTAGTCAATATGTGTTAAGCTGAAAAATCTCTGAAGGACTATTTTCTAGTAGATTCTAGCAGTTTTCTTCTGACTAAACTTGCCATTCTTCTCTTGTTATTTTTCCTTTAAAAGAAAGCAAACTTTGAAAAGTAAAATGTTATAACCCTCTGTAGTCAAAGCTTCCATTATGTTTAAGAAACATCTTCAAATGAATGGGATCTCAGAGGTGACAGATACAGTTAGTCACAGTGGATAAGTGCCATAGCCTATTGGTTCTGCTATGACAATCAGCAGCACTTTGGTTAACAGTGTAGGTAATTACACTGTTATAGTTAACAATGCAGTAAGATGAATGCACGGAATTTACTCTTGTGTTAGAAAAATTGCTTTCTTGAGAACACCTCTGAAAATATTTTACACAGTGAAGGCTTTGCCTAAATTTTTATGTTCTAGAAACTTTCATTTTTTTAATGAAAACTTAAATTCTGGAAGATACAGCAAAAGCTGTGGGAAGGCCATTACTAGGCTCCATATCTTTTTGAGGCAGCAGATTTTCTTTACCTGTAGTTTCCTATTGTCTGAGAGCATGAGTACTAAACAGGATGAATTTGAATCAATAATGCTGGAGGAAAACTGTGAAAACATAGCAATTACTGCAACATGGTGGGATGAAACACACAACCAGAATTTTAATATGATTGGGTATACACTTTATTAATGAGAAAAAAAGGTAAGAGTGGATGGAAGAGACTCTTTTTGTAATCTGTTTTCACATAAAAAACATATTAAAAACAAATCAAATCTTAAAATAAATACATTTGATAATATTTACTTAGAATAGAGTAGTTAGAGAAAAGTCAATTATCTGTGATAGAAAAGTCATATATATTTGTGAATTTTATGTTGATGTTCTGTTTTTCAAACAACCATGGCTCTGAACTCTTATAACCATGGACAAACTCTCAAAAAGAGGATGATTCAGGATCAAGAATGGACGTAGAATTTTATTTTCCACATTTCTATCAAAGTTGTCTCTGCTTTAAGCAGAGGTACAGACTACATGATTTCTAGTGGTCTTGCCAGCCTACATGGTTGTAAGATTATAAATGTACACACAAGTGTTTCAATAAATTAAATATTTTTGAAACCATTTGAACTGTTGCATCAAAGATCCTGACCTGGAAAAGACCCTCAAACCAACATTTGAACTTCTGTAGAAACCATTTTTATATTAAGGAAGGATGTTTCTGCCCACAGTACTGAATGTTAAATATCTTTTAAGGTTTTTATTATCTCTCATGTTGGGAAAATGCAGTGACTAATTAAGGAAGGCCATGAAAATCTGTGACTTTAAAAATGTTTTTCATTTGCAAAATATGCAAAATGTCTTTTTCTTTTACAGACAACACCCAACTTACTGGAGGGTGAAGGGGAGGTTTTGCCTGTCCTTCTACCCTTAAGATCTCCTGATACATCACCTATTCTATAAACAGATGCATCATGGTAATATGACAACCTGGCTCACACAATTTCCTAACTGCATCATAAAGATATTCATTGCTGTTTAAAAAGAATTGGAGGATTGCTCATAGCAGACTATGCTTTTTAAAGTCCAAAGTCCTATAAGCTACTCAAACCTTTAATAATTTCTCATATGCTAATTACTTGCTTTCTTGTTTCTGAATAAAGACCTTTTGATTTTGTTTGATACAAAATACCCTTTTCTCAGATTATCTCTCTGTATTTGAATTAGTATTTTGAGCTGTAGCATGCTGTATTGGAATTGCTGGTAAAACTCAGATTTATACAGTGTTCTTTATTTTATTAGTAACTAATTTATATTGTATAAATATTAGAGTTGCAAAGAAAGTCACATTTTTAAGAAAGAAGAATATGAGAACTCTTTCAATATTGAAAAATAAATAGGAATAGTGGAAAACATCAATATATTCATAGAGGAGTCCTTCCATGGCTAGCTGAAAATGTCTAAAGAAACATTAAGCAATATTCTCCTAGGATACACCTCTGAAAAGTCTTGATCAAACATGTGGAATTGCACTGGAGGGGAACAGAAAGACTGTCGTTTTGGCTTTTTTGTAACAATTTATGAATTGAGTTTAAATTATTTGCTTGAAAAATATTGGAGCAGAAAACAGGACAAAAATAAATTTACAAATCGAGCGGCTCTACAACCAATTGTGTCATTCCCTACTTGCAGGAGCTGAGAAATCTGAGACCTCAGCCAAAGTGAGTGATCGCCGAGGGGTGTTGTGAGATGGTCTCTCTGGGCATGTTTGCTCTTGGAACTGCAATCTGCCAGTACTTGAGGTGTAATTCAGATATTTATGACACCAGTGAGGCTCTTTACTGCTACTTATTGTCTGTCAAAGAAGTGGTTTTAACTACAACCTCCCCAAACGGTAAGGAATCCCTATCTGAATGTCATCTCTCTGCACAGTTAAAAGAATTATTGGGAATTAAAGTACAAATTTTTACTTTCAATTCAAGGAATGGTATAGTATTGACAGCAAAGACTGAGAAGGAGACCTCTGTCTTAAACCCTACATGAGTAGTTAGGATGTCTTCCCGAGATACAGGGTTGAGCAAAATATCTTGTCGTCTTCACAACAAAGAGTTTTAATCCCTGAGCAAATGGCTATAATTATCAGTTTCCACACTTGCAAATTTTTGATTAAAAGCATTTTACTTCCTATAAAATGTTTTTTTAAAATTGATTTGGAGTACTATAGAATCCTTTTTTAATTTGATGAAATATATTTTAATGTCACATTCAGTGAAATAATCAAAAATAATTTTAATTAAACCTCTCCTATTTTCTTCCAGATTTATTTTTAGCAACTGAGATAAGATAGAGAATGACTTATTGAAGGGAAAACTGAAGTCTTTGTCACCTGTATTTTCATCAGCAAGAAAGAATTACCAGTCCAAGTGGTTCTCCAGAGACATCCAGAAACCTTAGCAGAAAGACTCATATTTAAGCATTTCATAGTCTGCAAATTCATGAAATATTTTTGCTTCCTTTCCTGAATTAAGAAGTTAGACACATTTCATTTCTTGCTGCTTTGTCAACTCACCATTTCTGAAATAAATTTTTAAATCCCTGCAAATCATATATACATAGTATACGACCTTTTTTTAAATAATGTTGGGTATTTTTCTGTATTACATTCTGACTTCCTGCTGCCAATAGCAGGAATTCTGTGTAAATACCAAGAGCTCATTTTCTGTTTTACTTGTGTGAAAAAATAATTTTCCTATTTGTATGCAGCACTGTCTCTCTTTTTCTCATCACAATCTCCAGCTGGAGACTAAGTTATAATTTTAGGTAGGGTATTTTGATGCTTTTGCATTTTGTTTCTTTTTCTATTTTTGTTTTAAAATACAGTGCTTACTTGAAGGTAAATTAGAATAAAAAGCTGACTGTTTCAAATAACCTTTTTCAGATATTTCCTTCTGAATGCTTTTCATTTTTATACATTGCATTAGTGAACATTAAATCTGATGGGAAAGTGGTACGTCAGTCACTAAAGTACTGTGTTAGAAAAGAATAAATGGTAAGTTCGTAATCAAAGACACTTAGCTACAGTCTCTAGACTTGCTGTTTCTATTCTCAAATTATTTTAAAAGAATGCCAAAATGCTTTCTTTCCTGACTCTTAAGAATCAAAACTGTTGGGAACTTTCTTGCATGCTATAACACACTGCATAATTCCTGAAATGGGATGGAAAAATATCACAATCCCTATTTTTGCACATTAAGAATACATCAATCTTTCCATATACTGGAATTCAAATTTTCTTGAAAATCCAGCAGTGTGGGAAGATAGAGAAAATGTTGAAATGGGCTTAATGTACTTTACCTTATGAACCTGCAGCCCAGACAAACACCTTTAAAATGTCTTAGATTGTATTTGTTTTAAGTAATTATTAGACTTAAACAAAATGAAAGCATATTATCAGTTTGTGCAAACTCATCTAGCTTGAAGGTGGCAATCAATATCTACTTAAAATACAGTAACAGCATCTTGTGACAGTTGTCTGTGTCAGAATTCCCAGCTCTCTTAAAAAAGGAGATGCAAGCAGGTTTTAAGATGTCAAATGAAGCATTAAAAATAGCTATTTAAACTTGATATTCTAATCATTCTGATCTTCAGCTACAGTGAATCAAACATTTTACCTGGGGCAAATTTCGGTAGGAATCATAAGCTGCTAATGGCTGTGTTTTTTGCCTAACTCTGAAATATCAAGCTGAATACTACATTTGCATATAAAAACTGACTGTGATGAAAATCACTAAAAACGGTGAAAAAATGTTAGATTTATCAGCTCCTGTGAATTTTAATTGGCTTTTTAAGGCTAAAAATATGAAGAAAGTCTGTGGTAAGAGATACTGTTTGAAAATGATAAATACTGAAAAGATATAGCTGACTTGAAGAAGCAAGAATAGTTACTGTAATTGGATACCAGGTCATGAATGAGGAAAAAGATGGAAGAGATTAAATGCCTCACAGAGGAAAAATGAGGCCTGCGAGAATGAAGGAGAGTCTAAATGTGAAAAAGAGATTGTGTTACTGCAACCTGTCTTGGAAGGCTTAAATAGCAGAGCTGGAGAGCTGCTCCTCTCAGGCTGACATGTCCTCTTAATAACCTCACCAGTTCCTTTCTTCCCTCCAACTCTTCTGTTTTCCCCAGTAAGCTAGCAAGAAGCAAGTAAAACCTGCACAAAATTAAGAAAAAAAAAAAGGGAGAAACAGCGTGAGAAACAAGGCTGATGATATATTGAAGGAATGCAACTATACTAGATGTGATACTGCTATAACTTCTGCAGGTTCAGTAGGAAGCAGCAATTTTAATTATCTTCACCAGTGCTGGCTTTACCCAGATTAGCCACATACATGGCTAACATACGTATGTTAGCCAGACAGGTGTAAAATCAAAGTACGTGGGCAGGGTCACTTACATCCTTCAAGAGTAATATTTAGCATGATTCTGACATAAGTGTGTTTCAAGCTGGTTAGTATCTTGGCACCTTCCTGAACAGGGCAGGGGCAGCATGTACGAGGCGGCCGTTTTAAGGAACAGATTAGAATTCAGCCATGTGATGCTGAGCCATGTTGTACTGTTTTCTCTCAGAGAAAGTGCTTTGGCTCATTTTACTTAGAGCCTGGGAGATGGCAAGTAACTCACCCCAAGCTCCCAATCAGGCTTAGTACTACATATCTTGGAAAAGAAATTTACAGAGCTTCATGCATTGCTATCCAGGACTTAGAAAAACCTTTGCTTTACCGAATCATGCCACTATGGGAACAGGTGTTACACTTAATTAAAAGTTCAGTGTTTTATTTTGGCTTTTTTTTTTTAAGAGATGATAAATTTATAAATGCCTCTAACTAGCTCTGATCAGTTAGTATACTCATTTGTTGGTTGAAATGTGAATGCTGCTCCTGGATTTTACATGCTTCTGCTTAGATTAGAGCTGAGCAGCCTCTGGTCTCCCTGTTTATGCTGGGATCAGGCACATACCCTTCAAAGTAGAATCCTTCTCTTAAATAGGTCCCAGGGTCTGTGCTGTTTTCCCAAGTCAAGAACCTCCATGTCCATCAGTCACAAGCTTGCAGTATGCTACCCCTCAATTTTTACATCATTTCATACAAAAACACTGTTCTAAGCAACTCATTGATAGTTGAGTCAGTGCAAACAGCAGACAAAAATTGTCAGTGCAAAAATTACCTTACTCATTTCAGGAGCTTTTTTCTGAGACTGGATGGCTCTCTAGGATGCACCATAACAGTCTTTTCATGTGCTCCTTTTATGCATCACTGGGCCTCTATTTCTATGTGATTAAACACAAAAACTGATTTTGGAGATATTGTAAAATTCATTTTGCCTAGTCAGCATTTCACATTGCTACGGAGTATATAAAAATGTTGAGAAACCATATGACTAGTGCATCAAAAATGCTTCAGAAAATTGTCCTTGGTTTGCATTTTGTGACAAGAAAATTTGAATAATTTTTATATTTATGTTTAATCATTTCAAAAGCAGAAGTTAAGATTCACATATTTCTTCATGAGGTATGGCAAAAAGAATTAAACTTAAGAATTTTGAAGTGTGAATGCGTGTTGGTGTGAAATGTGTATCAGAATTTAGAGGTGCTGATTTGAAAGAAACCAAACTTCTAGATATCTGGGAGTTGTCCTGTTGCTGAGGCTGAGGCGTATGCTGTGTATGAAAGGCAGAATACAGAAGCATTCTAAGAACAAAAGCACTGGTACGGTGTCAGTGTTTTGGGATAAAGATGAATGTTTTGTATAAATGTAGTGTCTGTCTTTTCTGCATTGGCAACAACTTATAGAGATGATTACAAACGAAGGGAAAATTTGAGGTACAATATTATGGCAGTTTTGGTTTTACATGATGGTTTCCTATAGCAGAGAAAAAATGCTCAGTGGTGTTTTTAGGAAATAGTAATACTTTGACATTTGGAAAATCTGTTGCATGGTCTGAAATGAAATAAATGTGCAGTCTGCCCAAACACATTTTTTGGTAGGGTGTTTTGGTTATTACAGCAGATAAGATAAATATGACACAAATATGAATGAAAATTGAAGGAAGTGAAAAGGACAGTAGTGCTTAAGGTCAGTAGAGATAAAACTAAACCTTGTTTACATTCTGGTGACAAGTTCATTGACAAGATAGTCTTGTTGCTGACAACAATACCTACAGCGAACTGGACAACCCAAGTTTCTCAGAGCACTGGCTATTAACAATGGTTTAATAAGAAAGGAAATTAAATATCGCATGTAAAGTAGAAATTCCTGCTACATTTCCCAACAAATAAATTATGAGTCCCGTCAATGTATATAGACAAGAGACCTAGACAACTACTGTGAATGACAAAAGTCAACTCAAAACCTTCAGGTAAAATATTGAACTACAATTAATAATAGGATTTGAGGTGATGTGACACATAGAAAAAGAAGTCTTTTCAACGTCAGCAGGAGGTTTGTCAAGGACCAGCTGCCCTGAACATGGGAAAACTAGCAAAATCAGTGTACATGGAACAAGTGCAGACACTAACAGACCTTAGCCTCCATCCCAAGCATCCCCTCGGGCATCCCCACTGCCTGCCCATGGTCCTGGAGCCCCTTTTCAGCTCAGCACAGGGACGTCAGTCCCTGCCCCAGAAGCACTGCATGAGTGCTGGTCTCCAGCCACATCTCCTGGAAGGACCTCAGTCTTATGTCACAGGTAGTCCTGCCACCTGCAGGCCTGAAATACTAGCAGGATATCCTGGCTGCACCCTGGACCTCACTCATTACCTCACCTTCTCTGATGACCACCTGTGGATGACTGACAGAGCCTGTCACTGTCACCACCTGACCGCACTCAGACAAGGGGGATGTCTGGCCAGGTGGTTCAGTCACTGTTCACCTTGCCTCCTGGCTCTTCTGCCCTCAAGGAACAGCCAGCAGTGGCTCCTCCACAAAATTTTATCTGTTGGAAAGTCATGTGTATTCTGATACTGATTTCAATAGCAGACAGAGGAAAAGGGTATATTCCTGATAAGATCATAAAAGCTGACCTTAATTTTTCAACAAGATTTAAAAAAACCCCCACAAAACACTTGTCATTAGCAAGCAGTGGTTATAGTGAGGAATTATGAGAATGGTCAAAGAATGACCGTCTGTACAGCCCTAAAGAATAGCAGAAATAGGGATAGTATAGACCAATAATTATCACAGGGAGAAAATATATATCGAAACAGGTCAGTAACAATTATATTTAGTTGTTTTATTTTTAAAGGAAACATATGTGTAATATGACTATACAAACTAAACTAAATTTAAAAATTCAGCTAATTAATAACAACACATTTTTTTGTTACTTCAAAGTGGCAGACCAGTTTTCAGTAAATCATTTTCCTTCTGTAAGAATTGCTGTGTAAAATTGTAATTGTTGGAAGACTGCTGACAAATTTTTGATAACAGCAACTCCCACTGACTTCACTTAAGGGAAATTTCTCTCTGAAATCTTTTTTCCTGACACAGAACAATTAATAGCTTTCCTAAGAAATTATGCCAAATCTATTTGACTGAAATACAATTTCATGAAGTTACAATAGCAAACACATGGTGATCTCATCCCACTTTATCTGTTTCATGCATCATGCTGCAAATCAGGGAAAGAGGATAAGAGAAAAATATCCATATCTTTAACGGGGCACATGGGTATGCCAACAAATGGGAGTATATTGATCAGGAAATAAGATCTATTTAAAATGACTTAAAAACCCACAGAGTAGTGTTTTGAGCACTTTAAGATTTAATTCGTGTTAGGAAGAGTTTACAAGCAGTTTGAAAGCATGTATCATGTTTCAGAATACAAGTAATGCTGATCCCATTCTCTTGGGACCATACTTGATGATTCCCAGGCCTAACGGTCTGGCCTAAAAGGATATTCTATAATTAAAACCTGAAGATTCCGACTGTTCACATTTCAGGTCCCCACCCATGCTTTTCACTCTTGTTAATCTAACTCAATTGAACTAACACACATGGCAAAACCCCACTTTTAGCCCATACTCTTAAGGTCTTACAACTTTCTCTCACTTTTGGAGAAAATGATTGCACTGATACATATTTAAATTAAGAAACAGTAATGTTAAAAGCTTGATGATCTCTTCACTACTGTGTGAATGAAGATATATGTTCATATCTTTATATCTATACCTATATAACATAAAAAATTTCACATAGGTTTCCGTGTCAATCAGTTTGTGCAGTAACTGACAGGTAGCTGGTAGCATTTCCTGATTATATTTCAACAGCTATTTATAATATTTAAACAATGAAACTGATTAAAGGTCGCTTATTGTTTTACATTCACTTCATCTCTATATTTGACAATAAGATTTCATGATTCAGTTTCTCTAGATGAATTTAATATTATCTCTTTTTTAGATGACAAAAGTAACAGATTTGGAAGCAAGTTAAAATACCTGAAAATGTAAATACTTTGCAATGCAAGATTTACTATATTCCTTGCTGTTCTGGAATCTCTGATATGAAAGAAACTAACTTACTAACTTTGGAAACTTGTTAATTTCCACCAAATTTTCCTTGTCAGAAGAATACGCTCTAGTTCAAGGCTGAGATCAGTGCCAGAAGTTCTTCTTTCCCCCACCGAGAGTGATCAGATCTCTCTAAAATCTGTTGTAGCAGACTGGAGTGCAAAGCTAATATGCTAATATTAAAAAGTATAAAAGTACATATTTATAAGGGATAGCCCATCCGTTTTAGGAGTGCAGAGCATTTCCTATTGAGCAGGCCAATATGGGTCATTAAACACCACTGGCTGTGAGTCCCTGAGAAGGAATGGCTTTGTGTACTGAACTCAGGATCATATTTTACTGCTATACAAGGTCTGCAGGGCAAAAAAAAAGAAATTAACTGTGAAAAACATAATAGCTGTTTTATTCTTAGTATTTGTACCCAAAAATATAAAACAGCGATGTATTTAAAATCTAAAAAACACTGTAATAGATCTTTGTCTACTAGCATGGAACCTATTTCTTCATTTGTCCAAATTGCTGTATAAAATTCATTATTACATGCACAACTGGTAGCTACAATTTTTATAGCCCTGCAGTAATTGTATTTGTTACTCACCTTCAAAGAGATCATCTATCTACTTTTTGCCTCCAAACTTACCTCCAAGGTTTTCCCCCTTTTCAACGTACAATTCCCATGGTTTTAATATGCAGCTACAGAGGATAAACAAATATAGAAATACAACAAGTGTTCTGCTGAGTGTTTTCTCATCAAGGTAACCATGGAATTTCCTTGTATTTCAAAACTTCATCCTGTTTCAGATACATTTCCAAAGATATTACATGTCAGTGGTCTCATGACACATGGCACTTCTGTGAAAAGGAGACTGATGTTAAGTACACTGGCACCTCTCATATGTAAAAACGTGGTGTTTGGGAATTCTTTGCATATACAATTATGTCCAACACAATGTGTCCATTACCTACAGAGTGATTAAGCTTCTAGAACTTGATTAAAGAGCAAAACACAAAATTCCTCGAAATCAATGGTAATCTAAGTGTTGACTTGGCCTTTGATCTGAGTAGAATTTTTTATGCATTTAACCAGACCCTTAACAAAAATCACAAGAAAATAATAATTTATGATAGTAAACATGAAGATCTCCTGTACCAATACCAGGAATATTTGATGGATGAAGAATATACACAACCTCTGAATCTTCACTGGAGTGCTCGCTGCATACCTAGATGTTTTGGTTTTGGCTGCCGCCGGCAACAAAAGCGCCACGCGGCCGCCCCTCCCCCCGCCGGCGTGCGGAGGAGAATGGAAAGAAAGAG
>Ga0065711_1030607_pt1 | contig 32012 bp, 14 predicted proteins | sample Hoacrofraction12_FD_59098 | JGI IMG/M metagenome (GOLD analysis project Ga0065711, IMG submission 59098) | Hoatzin crop microbial communities from Cojedes, Venezuela - Epithelial fraction 12 v2 (version 2) | ecosystem: Host-associated > Birds > Digestive system > Esophagus > Crop | place... | reverse complement strand
GTGCCCCGGGGCGGCGGGGGCTCGGCGGTGGCCGGAGCCGCGAGGCCGCGGTGAGGGCCGCCCTGGGCTGGCTCGGCGTTCAGGAGCTTTCGCGCTCCTGGCTGGGAGGGAGCTTTCTGGTCCGCTCTGCGGGGTCGCTGCGCCGCGTGTTTTTGCCTGGTTTTGGCTGCGACAGTAGCCATTTCAAAGCTGCCTTTCCTGCCACGCTCGGTTTGCAGGGGCTGCATCCAGCGGGTGCGTGAGGAGCCGCTTCGCTTTGCCACCAGCGGCGCGTAGCCTGAGCTGAATCCAGCGCTGGGTATGAGAGGGAGAAAGAAGGGGGCAACTTTCCTCACGAAGAACGCGTGTCGCAGTTGTTCTAGTTTTGGGCCAGATCTTTCGGTCCATCTGCGCACAGCGTGCATGGCATGAGCTGTGTTTGGCCTTTGGTATCGCTGTTTGCGCTCTCCCGCTGCTGGCTGTGTCACACTCCCTCCTGCGCTTGAATTCTAGCAGCGCTGGAGCTGTTCGTGTTCAGGTGTACATGCCGTAGCAGAGGGGAATCTCCTTTTCTCCTCTAGCTATAGCTTTGTGTTTTTTCAGCTGTCAGTGTGTCCGCACTTGTGTGTTTAATAGCCTTTGACACACTTCCCATTAATTCGTGCAAATATTTTTTTCGTGCTAGAAGCATGAACAGTTTAGAAAAACTGGCAGCGGTGGGTTCCACAGGTTAATACGGTGGAAAAACTGCTTCCTTTTGCTTCTTTTAAATCTGCGGCATGATACTGTTTAGTCCTCATAAAATGAGTTATCCTTGTTCTCTACTCACTATCTTTGTGCTGTTTCAGGACTGTATTCTCTTGTTATCAGTTTATCTCGGCTATCCCCTATTTCAAGGTAAAGAATTCTGAGCTTTTTAGTCCCTTCTTGTATGGGAGTTCTTCTGTATCTCTTGCCAGTGTCAATCACCTTTTTCTGTATTTTTTCATTCTTTTATATTTTTTTTAATCAAGGGGTCAGCAAACCTAAGAGTTATATTCAAGGTTTCAGTACAACACAGGTTATGTAGCGACATGATGATGTCTGCTAGCAGAGATGGCAGATTTAAGTCAGTGCATCAATGATGTGAATAGCCAACAAAAGTAATAGAAATATTTGTAACTCACTGTGTGGTCATCTGTTGATGAATCACTGTGGTTTGTTTTTTTTAATCAGAAACTATGATCTGAGTAACTAGTTGTTAGTAGCTCAATACAAGGGTATAATGCCATGGATGAAGTAGTCACCTAATGGGATCTTAATATTCTGCCAGTCTGTTGGGCATTTCTCCTGTCTCCTGTGGCAAGAGCAGGAACTGAATATAGCCCAAATTTATCTGAGCTTAGCGCTTGTTTGTGGAACTGCCAGTGCACTCTTACCAACTTGACTTATCAAGCCATAGCTTGCCAACTTGGACTTCTTTCTGGTGTAAAATTAGTGGTACTCTGCAAGTTGATGTGATTATTGACTGATGTGACTTCCACCCATTCAGTATCATCAGGGGTTTAAAATGAAACTTGATACTGCTGAAATTCATTGGACAGCTGTAATTCTTGATGCTTTCTTTTCCATTGCCTCTCTCCCAGGGAATCTAGTGGGGCAATGGAGTTAGGTATGCAAGGAGGAGAGACTGCCTTTCAAGGAGAAAAGTGCTGTAAAATGATGATTTTTAGCAAAGTTGGAAATAAGAGGTCAGCTGGTTTGGGTTATTGTATAGAGGCCTTCAAAGTGAGTGTGGGTAGGAAACATGGATTGTTTGTCATAATTGTGTCCTGAACATAGCTTGTCAGGTTTTATTTAGGAGCAGGGCTAACCCCAGTTCTTGCTGAGGATGACTCTAATCTGAAACAGCTCCACAGGAATTGCAGGAGCAACTGCTTATTCCTGAGTCTAACTCCCAGAAGCACTTGGAGGTGTTGCATGGTGCAAGATTTCTGTCCTTTCATGCTTCATACAATAGGTTCATTCAGAGCTTCAGCAGATTTAATTGCAGAAAATTAATTAGGTTGCTGATAGGCAGCGATGAATTTTATGATCGCAGTATAAAACCTTTGCTTTTGCTGTATAACAAACTGAATAACTGTGCTAGGCAAACACGCATTAAACAGCCTGAAAAGACAAAAATTAATAGAATGATCTTGAAGACTTAGATTGGCCTGAGTGTGTAATTCAGTGCAGACAATGACAGCAGAAAAGCTGGTTTTCCACATACTGGTCTCAGTTCTCGGTGATGTGACATCAGATGGGTGATATTCAGACCTCACTCAGTGGCAGTTGTACTGAAAATGGAGGTGCAAAAGTGCCAGTCAGACACTTAGTAGTGATACTTTGGATTTCTTTTTACTTTCAAACTCAGGTTTATCATCTACAGTTAAGTGCAGTCGGTGTAGAGACTTCTATGGGCTTTGAGTTGTTCTGTTAGAGAAAATGAAGATTTGATGGTTAAGCACTTAAAAAACCAGGAAACTCCAAAGTCAACCATGCATAAGCAATTTTAACTGTGTCCCCTGTAGTGCTGTATTATCATAACAGAGTTCAGTTTTAGAAGGTCATTATTTTTTTGCAAGTAGGAAAAAAGTAAAAGCAGAGAACTTACTGTATCAGACCAACTTCTTAATAGTTTAGACCTTGCTAGCATCACTTCTACCACTGTAGACAGGCAAAGCATTTTGTAGCGTTTGATTGTGAGATGCTTCCGATGGTCATAGCGCTAGCTGGAGAAGTATTCTACGAAAAGTCTTGTTCCCTTAAGTAGGCACATATACAGTTCAGTTATTGGTTCTTTGTTTTCAGAAAGCAACTTAACCTGATATAACTGCAGTTTGGAGGATGAATTGGGTAATTGTAAAGCTCATTCAGTTATGAATATATGTGGTTTAACTATCTGATCAATGGATATGATTGGATTGATACTCTAAGAGTAGGTTAAGTGAGAGTGAATTATTGTGTGTTTTGCATTTAAATAACTTGCATTCGGGATAGTACATTGCACTAGAAAATTCTGCTTGTGTGTATTATATTTTTAGGGACAATGCACGGTCTAGTACTTCACTGAGAAGATTAATTGGGGAGATGTTGAGCAGATATAAATAAAAAGACTGATTAACAGAGTGATCTGATGGGCACTGAATTTGGCCTCATATCTTACTCTGTATAAAGGGAGCATAGCTTAAACTGTGTTTCTTCAGTGTTGCCAGATTTTTTGTTTGTTTGTTTTCTTCTTTGTGTTAGTTGACAGTAACAGATACAAATTCTGTAATTTAAAACAACTTCGTTACCTCCCCTTGGAATGTTCTGTCCCACCCATTTTTCTTCTGGGGACTCTTGAGTGTCATGTCACACATCAAATTTGTGTAGCTTCTCCCTGCAGGGTTATGGCATTCCCAGAGATGGGTCAGTGTTTGTAATTTTGGTTGCTGTTAAACAGTCAGCACTTGTCAACACCATCTACAGACAGCTGTTACATATGTTTTAAATGGTAGTACCAAGCATTAAATGTGGGGCTTCTTGGCAGGAACTGTACGTGCAGTAGAAATATTCCAGTGTTGATATGATCTCAATATGATCCTTGTGAGAGAAAGTAGCCTTGTCTGTTGGATAGGTGATGTATGTGTGGGTTGCTGGAATGTGGGCTTCTGTTTTCAACACTACCATTGACCTGCGGTGTGCTGCTGATCAAGTCTTAATTGGCATCTTGCTCCATTTCCTTTATCTCTGAACAAGGCATGATAATTACAGGCTATTGGCCAACTGTTAAATTTCCTGAAGATAATTTGCATGCAAAGTGCTTTGTGCTAAAAAAAAAAGCACTGGAATAAAAAAAAAGTATTGTGTATGAACAAAACCAAATTATGTAGTGTGTGCCTCAGATTTGTTACTGTGTTTCTTCAAATTACAGTTTAAGAACTTGCTTGTTGGCTATTTCACATCAGTCCTGTGCTGCTGCTACTTGGCATCCCATTTCAGTATTTATTTTGGTCCTGGTTTTGGAATTTCCCTTCACAGGAAGATTCCATACTCCTTATACGGAAAAATTTGTTTTAAAAAATGAATTTTTTCGATCAATTCTCTAGGTTCTTTTCTCGGTAAGTGTAAGAGCTACTATCTATTTTCTTTAAAGCTCTGATCTAAGGGCCAATAAAATCAAGGAAAAGGTTATCAGTAACTTCAGTGGCTTTCAAATCAAGGCATTCCCATGTAATGTGCTCTTGTCACTGGAAAGAATGGCCACTGGTTTCAGCCATGAAATCTTAGTGGCATTTTAAACCATCATTTCAGTATTTCTTTAAAGCCTATCTGTTGTTATGCTTGCATTCATGTATAAAGAACTACTTCTGTGGATCTCCTGGTTTTACGAGGAGGCAGTGCTCTTTATTTCTCCAGCAGGACTAGTGCTGTGTCTGAACTGTGGTAAAAGCTTGTTCTCTGCTGGTAGAATGACTTGATGGAACACATGAATGGAACTGTTTTCAGGCATTGGCTCATATTCCTCGTTTGCATTAATCAGTTAGTGTTAAACATGAAAATTTTCAGGTGTTGATATGACTGCAGTCTTGGAAGTTTAGCCCTGTCTCAAGTGTGAAGCCCTGCTTTCCTCAAACTTTTTTCCATATCATCACTTCAGCACAACTGTCTGTGAAACAGAAATCAAAATGAAATTCTGTTTCACCAGGAGTAGGGAATGCCCTACAATACAAGAATTGTGAATTGTGATAAACACAGAATCAAAATTACAAGTTATAATGTATTTATAAAAGGAGCAGGGAGGGAGACTTTATCAGCACAGATATATTTAATATCTTCATCTGATTTGTGGAAAGAAATGGCTAAGCTTCAGAGATCTGGAATTAAATTTTGCTGGTCAGGTGATGATGTTCAGCAGAGTCACAGAAGCTACATTTGTGGTCCAGTGGCAGTTCATTAGTGTGCAGTACTACCTCATGGAGTGTTTAGGAGTCAGGAGGTAAGTCTGCGCCAGAATAACTGGATTGGCTTACAAATCCTGAAATGCTAAAATGAATATATCAGACTTCATGTTTTTGGAGCCTTCAGGGTCTGCAGTCTTTTCTTTGACAGTGCAGGAGTTAGTAACTGGTTCTTTCAACGGGAGTTATTCTTCTTGTATAGTTGGTTCCTGGAGCTGGGGGCTTTGGGAGACTCTCTGGGTACAAAAAAAAAAGATGTTTAAATTACAGGACTTGGTAGATAAAATTCAACCCTTTGCGGAGGATCCACTTGTTCATAACTGTGATCCTGTATTCCACTTCTTTTAAGACTGCTATAAACTCACAAGTTATACATAGCTATATGTGATCAAGTGTAGAGAGAAATACAGTTCTTCCGACAGCTATATATTTTTACTGCATTTTTGTTGATTTTACTTTGCCTACGTAACTGTGCTTTTTTCTTAAACTCAAACTTCTTAAAATATTACAATAATTAGGAGAAGATTATTCCCTCTTTGTTAAATTCAAAGGATAACAATGACAATGGAAGTTTCAACTTCTGAACTTCCGTTATCTGTGGCTGAGGGTTGTATTGACCTCTTCTTGTACAGGAATGAAGTTTAGCAAAGAAAGCTAATGGTGAGCAGAATCTTTCCAAATCTGTCTCTGTCCGTGTAGAAGCGGGACTGACGTGACACCTTGGACCTTGCTTGCCCAAGAGGTGGGGCAAGGTCTGTCCTTTGTGACTGCATGGCCTAGTGAGATAAAAGAACAGGAGGAGAAGGCTGCCCAAAGTTAAATATTTGTTGTGAGCCTAAGGATACTGCCTGCAACGTTGCATAGAAGTAGTGTGGTTTCCTGCTTGTTACTTTCTATAACCAAGATACCCAAGTTGCAATGTGTTTTCTCTGCTTCTGTTTTGGGAAGAGGATGGATAAAGAAGCCCTTTTTGAAAACCCTTCTTTATGAAAGCTGCTTCTCAGTGAAAAACACTTGTTGTGCCTGGCCTTGCTGGATCAGCACTTGGATGTGTGTGAGCATGGAATGCTAGTCCCTCAGGAGAAAAACGTCACTTAGATAGTCAAACATCCTATGACTAAATTCTGCAATCCCGAATCAAGAAAATTCCCTTGATACTCCATTTGGATTAGCTAGAGAGAAGCTCATGGAAGGACAAAGCTATCTCTAAATGGCAAATTCAGTGAAACTGTTGACAGTAATCTGAGAGTGAATGTTGACTTGGAAAGTTTTCAAATGTCCTGGATTTTTTTCCATGGTAAAGGTGATTGCTGTAGTCCTGGCTTGATAACATCAGGCTGCTATTAGTTGGTTGTATATTATACTTGTATTTTTGTTTGGTTATTTTTATCTAAAACATGTAGTTTCTATGAAAGTAAAAAGAAGAAATTATTTTGCTTATCAGATTGGCAAAAAGAAGCAAGAGTCTGTCCAATCCCACCCGGCATAATTACAATAGAATGACATCCCATGACACAAGCTGCCCAGAAGGGCGATAAATTATATGGAATGGATGCAATTACTTAATCTGGCAGCAATGAAAGGTCTGTCTCATTTTCTTGTAGTTCCATGGAGCTACATTCACCGGGGAATTGAGTGTGGAACAGTGGACAAACCTCCTTGCAGGTCTTCAGGGTCTGTATGTGGAATTTAAGCACTTAACTAGAACAGCAAAAGAATAAGGATTTAAAAGAATAGAGTGCGTTAACCATTAACTGTTAGTATTGTTCAACCTTGATGGCCGAGGAAATACTGTTCATGTGTTGAAACATGGGGGTTAAGGCAGGATGTCAGTTTTGAATTTTTTGTAGTGATAAGTAGCCATTAAAAATGTAATTTCCTATATTCCTTTACTCGTCAGACATAGCTTGTACTTGTTAATACATATTGCACATCTAAAAGACTGTCTCTCTTTTTTCTTTTATTTTCCCCTCGCAGGTCAAGGGTATGCTCATATTGGCATTAAGGAGTTTGGAGTAGTTTTGTTGCTTCTCATAGGAATGTTTACAGTCTTGCAGGATCAGATTCAGATTTATTACTTAGGTACTGACAATGCTGCTGTAATTAATCAGTTGTCAGAAAGCTGTCCCTTCTGCCTATATTTGTTGCTGGCCAAATTCATCACACCAGGGCTGAATGTAGAGTGATAGTTTGTGAGCATGTTTAAAATTTAAATAATAATAATTAATAATTATTTTAAACAAGAAAAAAAGTCCCTATCCAGTTTTGAATTATGAGGGCATGAAAGGACTAAAATGCCTTCGCTGCTTTCATACTGTTAGAATTGGACAGAAACTGATCTGACTGAACCATGCTGCTTGTGATTAAATTGTGATTGTTTCTGCTGCTTTGAAATGGAAGAGGGGGAGAAACTGTTTCCAAATGTATCTTTCTGGCAATTGAGGGTTCAGAAAGGTAGGGTTGGTTTGCTTCTGCTTTTTCTTTTGCCATTTTCCTAAAGTTATGTTAGAATGGCTTTTCAAAACTCTGGGTTTTTCAAAATTCTTGTTTACTCAGACCGTAGGGATTTTGTGCTTAATCAGGAAACACAGTGTCAAGCAGTGCCCCAAGAGTGATTACATTCGAGTTGCATTCCTTTCAGCAAGTCTTCACCTATCTCCAACAGTGAGTACTCAGTTAGAAGATTGCAAGTCACTTTATAGACCCCTGCCTTTCTGACTTTAAGCACTATGCACTACATCAGTAGACTGCGATTTAAAAAAAAAAACAAAACCCTAAACCCTAAACAAAACCCTAAAACTTGTTCTTTTAAAGGTCACCACTGATCTTGCATGTTCTGCCCATGGCATAGTGACTATTTAAAGCAGCAGCTGAAGTCCACAGCATTGCAGGAGCTATTCAGTTTTCTTTGCCAGCACTTTGTAATTGGCTGTTCTTGTTGTCTTGCAGATTCAAGAAATCTCTCATTCACATTTTAAGTCCCCATTTTTCCGTTTGTAGACACACGGCTATTTTGCCTGAAGCATTAAGTGGTGTCAGGTGAAAGTCAGTGCACTTCAAGCTCAAATAAATTCAGGATCTACTGTCAAGAGATGACCTTTGATTTCTTTTTACCTGATGCAATACAGGCCCTATTCAGAATTCTTCACTCTCACTTTACTTAGGCAAAGTCCCAGCCGTTGGAATAGGTTTACTTGAGCGAGAGTGGTTACCAAAGTTCCCTAAGCATGGTATGATGATGGCAGAGGTTTCTGCATTGTAGATGAGCTTGATAAACCAAGTTAGATTTGATATTTATTGTAACTTGCATGGCTGCCAACTGTGAAACTGCTACTGCTAAGTACTGTTTCTAAGCTACATCTGAGATAGTGAGCAAAGATGCTTGTGCATTAAAACATTTGTTATGTATAGGCAGAAAATAATACTTTAATCTGAAATCATTGTTGATTTTCAGATACAGCCAGAAGACTGTGTATGCTGTCAGTGGATAGACCTGTATTGTGATAGTCACACTTCCCTACTCTTGGTATCCTCCTAATCCAGGTATGCTGTTGAACTGTGAGGTGCAGGGTCCCTCAAAACTAAGCGTAATATTTTGCTCGAACTGCTGTGTTGCAAGATGGAATTGTGAATAGGTTAGCTTATCCTGAATAAAGTAGTGTATGGCTAAATGGGGAGGCAGGGTACAGTCACCTTTTTACTATGCTGTGACTAACTGCGCTGCTTGTCCCCACTGTTTTGTTAGAAAGGGGATTTCCATTAACCTGCCTTTCTGTGCAAGCCCATGCAGGAGTTGTGAAGAAGTATAGTTTTTCTACCATTTTTTCTCTTTAACCCTGCTGGCTTTTGCAGACACAAGAGTGTGTACTGGTATGCATCAGCTCCAGCGAATGACTTTGCAAGTAGCAAAGTCAATTCAGTTCTTGCAAAGTCAGATTACACAGTCAAGTCTTAGACCTGCTGTCCGGCAAAACTCTCTTGAAAGCAGCAGCAGATTTACTTATAGCTCGAGAAAAACTCCAGACTAGCACCTGACCTTTAAAGGGTGTCTGGAAGTCAAAAAGGAAGACAGTCTTCCTGAGTCATTAGTTTAGTTTTTTGCGTGACACGTATTAGCAAGGGTGACAAGGGATGTTGGTGATTCTGTGAGGTCAGCATCTTGTATATGTCAACCATAAACTCATTCTTCACAGGCCGCTGGATGGCATCTGCCAAACTATGTATTTCCTAACAGGGAGATTTTAATCTGCAGTGAGTGAAATGTTTTAACTTTGCTGCTCAGTGATTGATAGCCTGGGATTCCTTGAGTGTATGATTGTCTTTGTGTTTTTGTGTCAAGGACTGGTATCTCCTGTAGGAGTGTAACAGTTTATGCAGTTTACATTCAATGGACTGAAATACTAACTGTCATCTAGACTACCAGAGCACATGAGGCATAGCAGCAAGACAAGATTTGTAGAATATCTAAAATCCTTTTCAGACTGACAGGATAAGAATAAACAGCTTTTCCTGTCACCCTTAAAGGATCTTGCAGTTCAGTTTTAAAATGCAGGAGGCTGAAGGGTTCACCACATGGAGGTATGATTGATACAAGTGTTAGGATATTTCTGGAAGTCTGAACTGAACCTGAACTGAATAAGGACTGCAGGAAAATTATATTCAGTGGCTTCAATCTGAAGGGGTAAAATTGAGAACATAAGTTGTTTCTGGGTTTCTGAACGTATGAATTTTACATTTCTTCTGCTGTCACTAATCATACGGAATCTTTATTTCTCTTTCTTAAAAAGACACAATGATACTATCTTTTGTCATCCTTATTAGTTAAAGCTGGGTAACTTGGTGTTTTCCTTTTTATCCCTATTAATATCTCCTTCCCATAAAGAAGAGATGCACCTCTGCAAATGTATCCATTTAAATGGTAAAGGCTTGACAGCACATTTGGCATCTGATACTGCTATCTTGGTTGCCTATCCAGTTTTGTAACCCTGAACTTTTTGTGAGATTTTGTATGTATCAAGTCCAGCGAATAAGGATATTCAATGTCTATGTTGTTGTGCTGGAGCCCTCATCTAAATTTTACTGTGGATGAAAGCTAAATAGACCTCTATGAAACAGTTCTTCAGTGTGTTTTCTGAGTTATACATGTATTTATATGCATGCAGAATTTAATATTTGCAAAAGGTTTACAAGACAATTTACTGTCATTCTTCCAGCTGACTGTCAGAGATCCATTGATAGTTTATTGTTTCATGTTAGGTTTAAATTCCCTGGTATCCTGTTTCAAAATTACGAAAGAAATACTCAATTTCACAGTGTTCTTGTCTCATTAGACCTATTATTCATCATTATGTAGGAACATAAAAGAAAACAATAAATCTTCAAATTCCATTGTTGCATTTCCGTACCAGGATATGGATAGCCTCACATCAGAGAGGATTTTAATGAGAAATAAGTTAGAATCTCATAATTCTTATAGTATTATTTAATAGCAAAGTAATTTAAACAGTGTTTTATAACTAGTTCATTTCAAGATATTTCAGGAGCCTAGACTTTGAAATGCACCATGCAAGATGCGTAAGCTACAGTGAGCTGTGCTTCTGTCCATGATCTAACAGATGTTATCTGTACAGCCTCTTAAAAACAAAGCACCTGAGTCTTGCTATTTTGTATATGAAATTTCCTTCATAACAAATCAGCAATTGAGTTGTTCTGTTTTATTAGGCAAAGGCATGTTTAGGATTTATCTGAAGTATCACAGCACTATTTATTTTGGACATGTGTCACTTATTTTTCAGTGGTCCCTAAAACATCCCAGTGCGGGTTCCTGAGACGCTTCTACATCCTTGCATCTGGCCCCTAGCCAGCTGAAACCCTGTGTTGCTCTCATATACTGCACCTGTTTAGATGACGTTTAGTGTCCAAATTCTTCCGAATGTTAGAGGACACTCTGTTGTTTGGGTCTTGGAGTGTTTAAGATCGTACAACTCTGCCCCCACCCCCCATGCCCCAGGACAGTACAGTGGCTTGAAGTCATTGCCCAGTTTGCAGCAGTACTGTCACCTAAGCAGTGCTAATTACTTAAGTGGAGCTCACTTCTGGTGGGAATTGCATGAAGGAAAAAATAAATCTCTTCTTTTTGCCAAAACAAAGCAGTTGGATTTGCTGACTGCAGGAGAGGACTGAAGGGAAGAGGACTTTCATTGTATTTAATGTTTATTACGAAAGCCATGGTCACTTTTTTTGGACATTGGTTAGTACAAAATATATGTCAGTAGATAGTTGCTGTTGTTTTTCCCTCCAGTTATGGCAGTATTGAAATGTATGTTAAAACATTTGTCCTTGAAAACTTGTGTAGAAAAGGATTTGATGAGTTATTCTGGGATGCGTGCCCACATCAATCTCTATTAGAGAGAGTACAGGAAGCCAGTGGTCTGCAGTGCAGCGCTGCATTGAATCACAGTGGTAGGGTCGTTGGACTACCAAAACCTACTTCCTTTGCTGCCAGAATACATGGGAGAGAGACCCTCATTTGGCTGGGCCTGGCATATTCATTTATAAATGTGGTTTCTCTGTAAGTAGATGGGCCAATAAACTGTCACTGAATTGCCTTCCTCTTACCTGTACCAACAAAAAGGTTTTGGGTTTGTTCCTCCCCCCCACATTGTTGTTCTGTGCCAAAGTCCCATTCAAGTCCTGAGGGAGTGCCAGCCTTTCTTTAGAATGCTTAACCCAAACCAGAGAACTACGCAACAGGCAGAGAAATTTCTGAAGTTCCTTGGGAGTGATTTTTATCCCATTTATAGTTCTGTACACAGAGAACAATGCTACAGAAGCCCTTGGAGTCATTGTAGCTGAAGTCTGGAATTGAACCCCAAAGATCGTGATGGTAATTTCAATGGATGCTTGTGTTATATTTATATATACGTGTTCCAGTTAGTATCTCTTCCGCTGCATAGAGTTTTACTTTAGAAAATTAAGCATCTCCGACCATAGTGGATATGAATAGCTACCCAGAAGAGAAATTTTCAGTCAATCTTGACAAGACTATGTTCCCTTTGGTAAATTGGATGGTCTATAGTGATCTCTTCCAAAGACTAAGAAGGCTTCCATAAGAGGTTGGCTAACAATTTTGAAAAGTGGTTTGATTTGACTTTCGGAGTGTCCCTGTACAGATACAGCCTTATCACTTGTCTGCTCTGGAACAATGTATGAGTATTCCCAGAAAGCATTGTTATTTGGAGGTATTACTTATGCAGGGAGATGTTTTCTCCACTGATACTCCAAAGAAAATATTTTGTTTCTGAATAAGCAAGCACAGATTTCAAGTCCCTGTCTCATACTCTCCTCCCTGTTGTTTTCTAACTCTGGTACCCCAAGTGCCTCAGAAATCTTGCAGGCAAAACAGGAGGAACTTTGTGAAAGCTAATACTTTGACATTGCATGTGTTCAGGTAGTACCTTGACAGGGACACCAACTTTTTCTTTTTTTTTTTTTTTTTTGTGAGGACAGTAGTAGATTTAATCATTCATCTACTATTTAATTTCTTCCCTAGAAAATCACAGCTGTGAAGTTCAGGATTTTTATATTGGTAGAAATGTTTCTGTGTATTCACAGAGCATTGCTGGCTCTTTATACTATCCTGTTTGTGTAAATCAGCCTAAATTTAGAGAAAGGAGAGTTTCACATCAGGTTTTCTAATTGTGTTGGAGCCATGCAGAGAGTTAGCTGTGGTAGGCACATGTATTTACCTATAAATGAAATATTTATTTTGAAGGGTACCTTGTCACCAGGAACATTTGGTCTTCACCTGTGTATGCCTAATACTCCGGCCAAAAAACTTATTCTCTTAAGCACAGCCTCCTATATTTTGTTCGTTTTTTTCTGTGTGGAGGATATTGATGCTTGGGCATGTATTTACAAGGTTTATTGAATACCGCGAAAGGTACTTCTTGTGGTAAGTGGTTTAAAAAAAACAAAGACTTGTGTTCTGCCAGACAAACGTTCTTATTAAACAGATGTCTGAAAAACAATGTTTCCTCTTTGCAAAAGCAAGGTATCTTCTAACTGCGCAATAATTATGTAATATATGTGATTTTTACTTGATGAGAGGGGTGTCTCCCAGCTGTGTTTCTAAGAAATAGCTGATTATACTGCTGAAATATGTTGTGTGTTACTTTTCTTGTACACATGCCTTCAATTAGCTTTGCTAAAATATGTGTTTGCTATGACCTTTTCAAATAGGGTGTGTTATAACTCTTTGATTGAGGCTGGTGGGTCCTTGGTTTTCACGCAAAAGGCGGTAGGTCCTCAAAACCACCGTCTACCTCTTGATGTAAACTCCAATTAAAAGCTGTTGCAAGGCTATGTTTTGAAGAAATAGACTAAGATGGTTTGAAAGTTAGAAGCTTTTTTTTGTTGTTTCAGAGAGACACCTTGCGTTCTGAAAACAGCTTTCATTAAGCAAGTCATGAAAAGAGTGTAAGAAAAGCTCATTTTCTTTGACATATTTACAAGTAGAGAAATTAAGAGGCTCTAAGAAATTTCTGGTATTCCTAGTTGCTCAGAGTTGGAGTCATATGCTTTGCAATGTAAGTATTGTTAAGACTTTTGCTAAATGAATAAACTTGGAGACTGACATTTTGAACATACCTCTTACCTCAGTTAAATATTTCTGGCCAGGGAATTCTAAGTACCAGTCACAGCAGACAGTTTTACCTGAGTCTCCACATCATGGAGGGTGCCTTGAACCAGTACATGAACTGAATCTAAAACATCACTCTAGCTAGTTACACTTGGTAGAAAAGTATCTAGAACAGTAACTTGTTGAAAATAAATTTGTGTTCCTACTGCTCATTTTGTGGCCAAGACTGTAGTTTTTAATCACCTATATTTTGAATCAGTGCTAATAGTGATGTCAGGTATTCCCACCTGACTGCTTAGGCTGTTAACCATTCCTTTTTCCATGTGTTTCAATAACAATAATCAGATTAATGTTGATCAGGATTATGGAAAGGTTAAGAAAGATTGTTTTATGAAAAGGGTCTTTAACATATAATCTTCCCCTCCCTCTTACATGTGCAGTCTCTTCTACATCCTTGGTTTGGAATACTCGGGTTGTAGCAAAGAGTGCTTTAAAAGGAGAACAGAATTTATTAAAATGTATGGAATGTGTCTTGTTAGGAGAGGTGATGGTTTCTAATATGTAGAGCTGTGATAAGTAGCACTTTTCATAGTTTTCAAATGCTGAAACCGCTAGAACTTCTTTCAGTTCTTTGGGCTGATTAAGTGTGGAACAGGCTGCTCTTAATGCTTGTATGTGCCGTGATTATTAGTGGATCTGTGAGAAAAGGGAATTTGCAGCCACATTTACATGACACAAGTAGAATATACTGGTTGAACACTGAGTAAGTACTTTCAGATGGGAACAGAATTGCTCTGGCCCTTACATGCTTGTCTATGTAAGGTCTGTCCAGTTTGTTCTGCACTAGTTATATGGAACAGCTATGGCAAGAGTTGGAATTCCTTAAATCAATGAATGGTGACAAGCTGGTATCAATTCCTACAGTAGTCTCTTTAGATGGAGAAAGGAAGGTTAAAAAGCCCCCACCACCATGTGGCTTGGCTACCTTAGCTTTGTTAATTGTGTGCTGGGCTTCTTTTTGTATACCTACAGATACATGAGGGCATATTTTGTATTCACCCCCTAAGCAGCAATACCAATTAACTTGTATGAAATAGAATACTAAATGCATGCTGCAACCAGTTGATCTGTCCTCTGTTTATTGGGGGTGTTTTCTAGTTTGCTTTTATTCTGCCTACAAAGGCTTTTGAAGAGTTGAGGTATCTTTTAAGTAAAGTATAGTGTCTGGCTTTACTACTTCACAGAAAATTGTGGAAAAAGTTACCCTGGCTTTAGACTGTCCGTAGAAAATAACACATAAAGTCAGGGAAAGGTCAATGACCTGGTGAAGCTCTATAGGTCCCTAATTTGGAGCCTAACGTTTTCTAAATTGGTTGCTGTAGAAGACAACATAGATTCAAGAACTGAAAGATGCACTTTGAGTTGTGGTTTCTTGACAAAACATTGTTCAGTTAGAAATGAGGTTGTCCATCTACAGTGTCATCATAAGAAATCATACTTCTAAAAATTACAGTTACTAAGCACCGTTTTAGAAGTAATGCCAGGGATTTGGCCAAGATTGCACAGCCTGTCAGTCTGAAATTTTGAAATGAACTTAAGATAGGTTTGCAATTGTTTCCACACAGTTATATCCGAAGAATATCTCTGTCGATTTGGAGAGGTAGATAACCTCATTTGTGTGATTCATTTTACCTTTTACATAATTGTCCTCTGCCTGGAAACCACACATGAGAACTTTAAAGGCAGCAAGTGTTTGTGAGAAGTAGCTAATACTTTCAAAAGGTGAAAGAGGGTGCAAAATTGGATTGAAAATGGGAATTTTGGTGGAGCTGGAATCTTGAGAAAGAGTCATCTTTGTGGATTATTATTTCAAAGAAGTAGAAAAGAGCGATTAATTTTTCTGACACTCCACTTGATTTTGTGTTTTCTGGTCCTTTTTTTTTTTTAAAGTTGGATAAATCTGATCTCTACAAAAACTACCTTTTCAGGATGTGAGAGTTATAAATCGTATTAGAATTACTAATCAACTTAGCAATGCTACTCCAGCATGCTTCCTTTGCAATTGATCTCAGTTAACTGTATGTCATAACTCATGCCACAATGATATACTTTATTTGATTATCAAACCTATTACTATAGTGTTATATCCATATTTAAGCTTATTATTGAGTTTCAGAGGTCTTTAGTGAGTATTGGATCAGATTCATTATTATCATATTTTCACGTTTTTGATTTTCTTATTACTATTGCACATTCATCGAATACATAACCAGTGTTGTGAACAAAGATTAAGAAAAATGAAATCTAGAGGAAAAATTAAAGAAACAAATCCTACTAGTCTTATGTAATATGACTGTAGCTCACAACCTATAAACAAGCACTTGCTTGGTTCTCCCCTTTACTTTACAAGATTAATGTCACAACCCTTGTTAGATCTTTAACTAGGTTATAGCTATTTCAGCAAAGACTGAAGCAAAATTGTTTGAATAGTGGCACCCTCCAGCATAACAGTATTTTTACAAGCCAAAACTTGCATCTTGTCAATGGGTGTTTTGGGAAATTGTGTGTATGGTCACTGTTGGATTTCAGCAACTTTAAGTTTGTCTTCTAGATTTTCAGAGGACAATTAAATCTTAGAGTTGGGTGCCAAATAACCAGGTTACATGTTTTTCCACTGAATTCCAAAGAAATGAGCTGAAATTGTTCTTGGAGAAGTGGCACGTTTGTTGAATTAAGAAACAGCTCTAGAAATGGGACCAAAATTTCCGACTATTCCAGGATGGCCCTCAACCTTACAATTCTTGTTTTATTTAGGGTCTTTGGTGCTTCTGGGTAGAAAGACAACTTTATAGAAATGGGGGCACCTTCACCTAGATCAGTCGGTAAGGCGGCAGTGGCTAAGGTGCGGCCCTGAGGCGCTGGGGGTGCCTCCCCACTTTGGCAGAGACTCTTGAGTCACGCTGCCTATCATGGAGTGTGAGTCACCAAGCTGCTATGTGAAAGCAAATGGTTCCAGAGGCTGTGTTTAAATGACAGTTGGTAGTTGCACCTGTGAATGTAAGAAGCTTGATCCTGTCTCTGTGTATGTTCTTGTTTGTGGAGTATACTTACTGGACTATGGGGTTTTTTTTGTGAGATTTTGGGCAAAGAAATGAAAACTTCTGGATCTTGATCAAGCTTAGATTGGAGACAGGCACTGAACTTTCTTGGACTGCAGTAGTTCTGGATGCACCCAGAAGGAGAACTTTAAAGTTTTCAAAGCATTTAAAGTAAAACAGAGGGGCACCTTCAGGGTTAGGTGGAGTAACTTGCAATTTTTTTTTTAATGAAAATGTTTGCTCCACGTAAGCAACAAGAACTTTTCATCAGATCTAATGCTAGATTTCTCTCTTATGCAGCTTTCAGAAACAAGTGTATGTTTTAATATAGTTAATGAATATTTGAAGAGATTAAAACTCTGGTGGTAGGTGTCAACAGCTGCAGTCCAAGCTGTTGGATGTATGCACAAGTTATGTAGCTAGATAAACCTGGTGCACTACAAGGTGCTTTATCAAAGTCTTGTGAATGTAGTGAATTTTGGATGCAATCCAAAGGACTTGCATTGAACATCATTTAGTAGGTGTGAACCAGCTAAACTAGTAGATACACTATACCAATGTGCAAGGCAACAGATTAAAAGGCAATGTTAAAGGGTATGATACTTCTTCCTGTAAGTATTTCTAAATATTTATTTATGATTTTTTTGCTAAATAATATAAACAGAGAGCTTTGCACATCGGTGGAAACTTGACTTCAGAATGACGCTCAAGTTTCGTAGCTACCTCAAGTTGCAATGGTCAGTAGCTAGCAAGATACATAATCTAACTAGAAAGATAAATATTGAAGGAAATTTAGGTTGGCTTGCTATATATTTAAGTCAACAAGATAAACCAGGCTAAAAGCTTAGAACAATTATTAACTTAGTTGAGTTAGTGTATGTGATTACATGATGTATCTCACATCCTTGCAGTGAGTTAAGATAGAGGGTCTTGGGTTACTTCAGTAGGTACTGTACGTATGAATATGTTAAGAAATTTCTGTTACAGTTACTACATAGATGCTTATGGTTATGTGTGAATTGACAGGACTTATAAGAAGTATAGGTTGATGCTAAAATGGCATTGGAATTCATGAAAGTGAACTACCATCCATGCACAATACACAAAAGGTAGAGTCACATGAAAAATTGCATGTGAGTGGTCCCGTGATATTTAAGATGTTAGGATAACTAATCCATTGGCTTTCTGCAAATTTTCAAACCACCTTGTAGGAAGATGTTTCTTCAACTCAATTAGCCAAGGGGGAAAATCTCACTGTTGACTTCCCAGTAGACTTTCTTAATATTTTCTTAACTTTCCGTACATTGTCTGTGGTGTCTGTCCTGATAATTCTGTGTATTTCATCATTTAATTCTTTGAGAAATCTTATTGTGTCCATTACAGAAAATTTCTGGGATTGCCTGTGAGCCTACTAGGTTGTTTTTTTCTGAGTTACTGCCATTATCCATCTCTGCCCCTTTTTTAAATTTCCATTACAAATTAACTGGTTTTGTTTTCTAATTTCACTTAGACACTCATCTGAGCCCTGCTGAGAAAGGGTTTCAGTGTCTGATTACAAGTGCGCTGCTAGGCTAACATGATTAAGGAGACTCTGCAGGTGATGTTGAGAGTAAGTGTCAGAGTAAATTTCAGTAAATATAAAGACAAAGGATGGTTATGATTAGCTCATAACTTGGGAGTGTAGCTGCTGAGACTGGCAGCAGCAAGTTTGAAGGTGTTAGGATCACTCACCTGCGGTGTGAAAGGGGAGACTTTAATCAGGGTCTTTTTAACCAGTCTCATTTTCTGTGACCTGATGCACATTTTGAAACGCCTCTCCCTTTGATTGTCATGTTCTGGAGAGAAGCTTCTGTTTCTGAGAATTCTGTTCCATCTTGTGTGGTGGGTTGGTTTGGTTGGTTGTTTTTTTTCTGGGGCATGTATGCGTGTATTGTTTTTCCGCCTACCCAGTTCCACAGAGTTTGTTTTCATCACACTTGGAGTTGAAATGGGGAAGATTTCTGCAATGTCGAATATGTTAATGCAGTGGAGAAAGTCTCGCTAACTCTGCTGAAATACAGGAGTGTGGGTTGTTCCAGTTGAGATTTTAATGTCTGTTCTGCTGTAAATAAATTACTAGAAAGTCTTTTGTTAGATAGTCTGTAGTGCTTTTAAGCCCCTTGTGGTAAGGTAATTTCACTTTTGCATTTGCAAGACTTATTGCAGTGACTAGCATGTAGTACCCCTCATCAGACTTTTGAAAGTTTCCATGCCAAAATTGATGCTATTTAATCCTAGTGTTAACTGTCTAGCCATTTCAGGTATTCATTTTGCCCTGGATCTTCTGGAGGGAAAATTATTGTTGAGTTTGCACACTTTCATATTTTTTTAATATTGAAAATACTGCTACCAAAATGACATTTCTTTCAATAGGCTGTAAGCACCTAAGCACTTAAATAATTTTGAAAACAAGCTCTTAAGTCACTTAGATACTTTCAAAAAAAAGCGTCTGTGAGTTGCAGTAAGAAGTGTTTTGAAGAAGACATTGAAATACTGTTGAAAGTTGAGTTTGTAATGCAGCCTGCCATTGACAATGAAGATACAGATGAACTGAAAAAATTGAAAACATACGCATGGAGTTTAAGAAGTCTTTTTAAGAAAAATCTCCAGAAAGCGGAGTACCAGAGGTCCCTCCCCCACTTCTTTGCAAAGCTAGATCTGTAATAATTTTCTGCTTTTTGAATTAGGTGCAGTTTTACAAAGTGGCTTAAGGTAGTGCACATTTCTTTTTCTGTGAGTTTGTATCCCATAACAATGTGTGAGATTGTGTCCCTCTATACAAGGATGCTGGATAAAAGGATTGTTGTGGAGTGAAGAAAACTGAAAGAGAGTACATCTGGAAAAAAACAGAATGATAAGAACTTGAAACCAGGTTGGATACAATCCATGTTATGTGTATATCCTCCATTTTCAAATAAGTGATATAAAAGACTATTGCCTTAGTAGGTCTGGTAATGAAGAGTCAGGTTGCAGGAACTGAGACATTTGTGTCCTTCACAATTCGAAATGTCTGTTAGTAAATAGTATCCTGGGGGATCTAAATGCTTTGTGTTAGTGCAGTATATGTGGACTTGCCTAACATTTAAAGGAATGTAGCTTTTCCTGAAACTATGTGCTGAAAGCTCAAAAGGTGTAAAGTGCTGCAGGAGAGCTAGACTAAAAATCTGTTTTCTGAAGTGCTGCCCGTCTTTTAAAAAACAATTGTACAATGTTAAGCAGTGAAATTGGTGCAGAAGTTTGAGGAAAGCTTCTGAGACCTACTGACAACCATGGAACTGCAGAAAGAAAGAATTTTAGCTGAGCTCTAATGCTTTCTATCTGATGACTAACTCAAACCTGTTACATGCACAACTTTTGTCATGATACTTTCTCGAGTATTCAAATTTTGATGCCTTCCATTTTAAAAACCTAAATGATGGAATGATAACAAAAAAAGACGAATTTTCTTTTAAAGTTGTTAGAAGTGTTTTGTGATTTTGTAAAGCAAATTTGTTCTACTTTGATTTTTATTTGGGGGCTGGGGCTAGTATTTAGCTTGTCCAGTTACCTGCAAACAATCCACATTTTCTAGTGGCAGGATCTGTACTTTATCTAACTGCACATTTCTTAAGTTCTTGTGAGTCTTGTCCCTTTCTAGGCAGATTTTAATTATGTGGCTGCCTGACAGAAATTGAGAGCTCTTTATCTATGAACAGCAACGTTTTCTTGTTTCTGTTCACTTCACTGCATTTCAATATGTAACCACTTGTAAATGGCAAGGTACAGTAGTGGTTCACCAAGTTCTGAAATGTGTGGATTTAGGGTCAGTCCTGATAGTGTTTTGTTTCCGCTTACAATCCTTCCTTCCCTCCTGCCCACCTCGTTTTATACTGTATTTCCCTACTGCAAGGATCTCTTTCCTGCCTGAAAATTCCAGTGCAGCATTTTGGGTGTCCAATACAAGATTACAAACTTACTAAAGTGAGAACTCCCCACATTCTGAATGTTTGAGAGTATTGCCAAATAAATGAATGTACCTAGGTATTAACCTTCTCAAGGGCTGGTAAGGCTTCTCTGCATATGCAGTAATCATGATGCAATGATAGTACTTAGACATAAGGATCAGTTAAATTTGTATTCAGAATGCTGTTTAACCCCAGAATTCCTCCGTGACTGTGGACAAGGCATTTAACATCATCGTGCTTGGGTTTGCCATCTGTAATAGAGAGGGAACAACACTGCTAATCTCTTTCTTTTTTTTTTTTTTTCCTGTGGACTACATGAGCACTCGCAACAGAATCATCCTTGCATTACTCACAAAATGGACAGTGTATTAATAAAGTTACTATACAGTAGAAATGGGTAACCCAGTTTCAATTCTATGAATTCTGTTAACACAAGACTTTAAATAAAGCTGTTTGCTTTATTGTCATAAAAGTGACATACTAGGAATGTGAGCTAGAAAGGCAAGTATGTTTAACATCAGATTTGCATTCTTGGGAATGAAGTCAAGATTTTGCATCCCATAGCCTTTCAGCAGAGCACTTTGGCACTGTTGAAGTCCTGTTGCAAAAAATGGGGTGTGTCCAGTCTATCGATGTAGCATACACTGGATTTCAGTTTGAATTGCTGTAAAGTCCCAAGAATTGAGGTAGAGATGACTAATGCAAGTCCATATTCAGTTTCATAGACATCCTGGAAGATACTGAATAAGCAGTGTTAAATGTTTTTCTCTTTTCTTTTTGTAGGTTTTGTGTGTGATCGGCATTGTGCTGAGCTACAGTGAAGAAGTATTTTTCACTTCAAGACAACTTGCATTAAAGGATCATGGTAGACAGTTTAATAGTTTCTTTGAGGTAAGTGATGCAATAAAACATTTAAAATCTTATTTGATATGCTCTTATCACACTGCAGTAAATATCAATTTGATTGTCTCTTGGTTTGGTGTTAAATGTATTTGTATCATAGGAGCATAAATAAAAATCGTGTCCAAAGGGCAAATAATCAAGTACATGCATACCAGACATAGCATTCTACGGTGAGAGTAAAAAAAGAAAGTTCTCAGTGTTTGTTTATGCTTAGAGTGTCTGTTAGTGTGTGCCAATGTGGTGGCATGTGTTATTGGAAAGTTCCTTCTTTTTTGTGATGAGGCTGTACAGCTATAGTCACTGGGTTTAAATTACTGATTTACGTGTTTTAGTACCTGTGCTGCAAGTCATTTGGGGATTTATATTATGCATTCCTGGAACAGTTTGCCAGTGGGCAAGCATTGGAAAGACCTTTCAAACAGCTTTCCCAACAAAGGAAACAATTCAGTTTTTTCTAAGCTGGTCTGTCCAGTGCTGTAGTTGGGCAAGCAGATTCAGAGAAAACAGGCAGCTGTAATGCTACACAAACAGAATCTGACCTGCGAGGAATGACAGCTGCATGTTCTTTCGTTTGCATGGAGATACTGTCAGTAACACTTCTGATCTAAACTTGCTTCTTGTGAAGTTCAGACATCAGTCTTTGAATTGCATTTCTGCCACCCTCCTGATAAGCCAGGGCAGATTCCACATCAAAATGGATCTATCACACATTATTGACAATACCTCTGTTGTTTTTCCTGTTGAGACTTCTCCCTGCATAGCTCCTCCCAAGCTGTCCCAGACTTAGGCTGTTCTGTAGACTTTCATTTGGGAGGAAATCTCGAATATGAGATGAGCCATACTGTACTAGTCAGTACTAATCACTTGGCTAAAATACTTTCGCTCCTATCTGGACAATCCACAATTGGCCATGGTAGCCCTTCGTAAAGTACAGCTACTAAGGGACAGCACCCATGCAAGAGATCTGTTTTCGTACCCTCCAGCTTCGTTCATAGAGAGCTAATATTCACTGCAATGATAGAGTAAGAATTCGGAGAGGTGTTCCTAAATAAGGTGATAAATAGCAAACTTTGTCTTGTTACTTCTACAACAGAGCTAATACCGCTTTGCTTTGCTCTGTGCCCCCCCCAGTTAAACAGAAATTGGTATTGCCAGTAAAAGACAGTGGGCAAGTTTGCTCTTTGGAACTTGGATAGACTGACAGTTTAAAGCCTGACTTTGCTTTAAACTAGGTGCTAGGGGCCATGTAGTGCCATAATTGTGAGAGCATGGGCTTTACCAGCAAGGTTCTTACATAGTGGCCTGAGTTAAACAGCCATCACTTAGCTGCAATTGGTACCTGACCTGTTCATGTATAGTTGAAAAGTTTTGCCTTATTTTGAGGAGCACTTGTTCTTTTTGGTTTTTCTGCACAGTAAGAATACCTGAAACAAACCCACTGAAATTGGAGAAGCCTTTTTTTTGTAGCTTGGGAGGCCCAATGTTAGTCAAGGATGACAAATAAAAAAGCCTAATCCAGAGAAGTTAGCCAAAGCAAGCTACTGAGGGAAATAACATTAAAAAAATTAAATTGCCTCACACCGATTTGAAGCTAGCAGCTTACCTCAGGGTAGCTTAAGCATTCCTGGCAGATTTCCTGTGTGTTTGAAATAGTAGGTTGATACCATTGTTTCCAAGAGATCCAATTGCAGATACAGAATTGAACTTAAAAACTAGCTTCATTGTCCTTGAGCATGTACATACAGATGATGATTACAGTGCAACCTTGTTAAAGAATGGTCAGGAAAATCTTGGCACGCAGTAATTGCACATATACTAAAAGTTTGCATTTTAGAACTGAAAACTTTAATCTGGTAAGTAATTTCCTTTGAAGATTACAGTTCTCAGTTCAGAACTTGCAACCTTGTGTGTGATTTCAGAAGAATTTACACATGGAGATTTGTAGTCCTTCAGACTGATCAGAAAAATCCTGTCCTGTTGAGGATGAAAGCATTAATTTCCTTATGCAAAGTTTGAGCTTTCTTTCATGTGCTCTGATAGGGAGCAGGTAGGAAGATTCTGAAAAGGAATTTAAATGTAGTTTGCAGAGGGTGTAGGCTGGGCCTGTCAGAGACTGCACTCTGCCTACATAGAAGCTTGTCACATTTTCATTGAGAATAGTTGGGAGAGCACGTGAGCACTTGAAAAAGGGATATGCAGGTCAGCTAAAGACAGGCTTGATGCTGTCATTTTGCAGTTTGGAAGTCTGACTTCTGTTTCTATTTTTACCTTTGATTTCAGGTGTGATTGGCAAATCAGTTTCTTCGTTCATGCCTTTGGCTTCCATCCCCCAGTATGTTATTTGGCCTTGTTCTGAACTGCACATTTTGACTCTTACTGTAGTTTCTTTATAGTGCCTTACACTGCCTCTGATTTCAGCCACCTCCTCTGTGTTTTGTTTTATCACAAATGATAGCTTTGTGAAATATAATACTTTGTTCTAATGGACTCTTAAAGGGCTTTAATTGTTTTTTTCTAAATTGATGTGACAGTAAAGAAGTAATGACTTTTCCTTGCCTTTGAATTGTTTATTGCTTTGAGAGAGAGGGGCATAGACTATGGTGATGAGGTGACGATAGGCTGTATGCAATCAGTACTTACCTAACCATTCCTTTTGCAGTATTTTAGCGAGAACAAACACAGAAAACTCAAGAAAAACATTCTCCCTAGTAGATGAATATTTGGACTGAGAGTAATGAAATGCTTAGTTATGAAAAAAACCTCTTTCTGTTTAGGAGGTGTGTCTCTGAAAATACCTGAAACAATGAGAAATATTTAAAGGGTTACTGTATAGGGAGCAAAGGAAGGAAACGTGAGTAGGAAGCACAGCTGGATTTTGTCTGGTCCGTTAGTTTGCAGACGGGTTTTGTGTCCAAATCCATCACTTTTACTTCGGCACTGAAATTCAGCAAATCATTAGCAGCTTTCCCCTTTATAGAGGGTCTGAAGCAAACTCTTAGTAGACTGAAAAGTCAAACTCCTGGTATATCTTGATCCTGCTTCTCATACCTTTCTGTGTTTTTTGATGAAGGGGCTTGCTAGAAGGGGGCGAACCAGTTCCCAGTGCAAATTATAGCAAACAAAAGACTGAGCTGACTGAGCCTAACTTGTAACAGGCTCCTAGGAGTCATTACGGTGGTGAGGCTTTACAGAACAAAGTTTGTTTGGGCTTAGTTCCCATTATACCTCCTTTCAGATTGAAGATGTGGGGACTGGGGTGATGCTTGGCTGCTTATCCTGAGTCTCTGGTGAGCTGTGTCCTCCACTTTCCATCTTCTGTGCCCATTAGGTTATTCAATTTCCACAAGTGTTAGGCAGCTGGGGAAGAACCTGTTTGCTGCAAAATCATGGTGATTCTTTGCCTGTTTCCTGTGTACTGGAGGTGGAGTGTTCATCTGTAAAATGAGGAGCCAGAGCTAGCAGCAGACTTAGTCCACAAATGAGTGATTTCTTACTTAACCCTTTAGAAAATTTGCAAAGCTTATGTCAGTTTGACACCAAATGCTGAGGTGTTAAAATATGCGCTGCCAAGAATACTTTACTTTAAACATAAAGTTATGTGAATACTATCAATGGATTCTACTTGGTGCACTTTTGCCTTATAGATAGACAAATACATGTATGTATCTGGTGCTGCCTGCTGTGAAGAGAATGTCATAAGAACGTTTCATACAGTTTAGTGAGTCTGCTTTGGTTGGTAATGGTATTTGAGAGTCTAAATCAGTTCTCACAATATGAAGCTCGGTTGTAGATGTGTGATTTGTATTAGTGGTAATTATATCTTCCATTTCACTATTTACTTTTTCAGACTTCTCAGTTCCCTAGCAGTGCTGGGATTTCAGTTTGTTGTCCCACAGCCTTCAACTGAACACAGAAAGGTAAGCGTTAGAAATATTTAGATTTTGTATACTTACAGGTAAATGTAGAAAACATTAGAGTAAGATGTGTAAAGCTATGCAATCTAAATAAAGTTCTGGGAATAATGTGGCTTTTGTTTTGTGTGTATTTTTTTTTTTTTAATATATAACTATATACTTGGGTAAAAGAGGCTCATCATGGTTAATTAGCTGAGTAATTGTATGGAGTGTTGTAGGTCACAAATAGGTCCATGGCAGCTTACCCAAACTTTGGAGTATTTTCATCATGGAAGACGAAGGGGAAGAAGAATTTGTGTCAGTGAGAGCAGCGCTTAAATGTGGAGTGATCACCAGAAGCATCCAGTTGCTCGTAGGTAGCTCTTTCTCTTACAGAGATGGAGATGTATGAAAAAGAAGTTGGACCCAAAGCACACTGTTGGTAGAGTTACATTGTTCGAGATCAGAGCTGGAAACTGATGAACTTTCCTGTCGTGCTCTCATGAATGGTTCACTCATCATAGACATTGGCATGCCTAAGAAGGCTTGCAGCCTGCACACCCTCCATCCTACTAGGCATCAGTGAGATCTCAGCTGGAATACTTAGGGTTTTGCACTGCAGTTCAGGAAAGTAGTGGATAATTTGGAGAGAAACAGAGGGCAGGAGTGATTATCCTCAAGAGGTTTTAAAATCTTACCTCTGAGGGGAGTTTGAATGAATTCAGGTTGTTTAGTCTGAAGATTAGAAGACTGTTGGGAGCGGCAGATATAATCTCCAGATACTTTGGAGTGCTAAAGAGAAGGCTGTTCTTTCTGTCTCTGGTGGAGTAGGTGAGAAGAAATGGATTTAAACTGGGGCAAGGGAAACTTAGATTTGATATTAGAAAAAATTTCTCACAGTAAGGATATAAAGAATAATAGATCATATTGACTGGATAACGTGTAGAATTTCCATGATGGAAGTCTCTGTGAAAGTGTTGGAGAAATGTTTGTCAGGAGTGTTGTGCAGGTATTGCTGATTCTACCAGAGACCTGAGGGGAGACCCCTTGAATGCTCTTCTGTCTCCTTGTGGGCTGTGACCTTATGTCGATGTTGTTCTCATCTCTTAACACAACTGTTTAATTATTAAAGGTATCAAATAACCTATTTTTAAAAAGTTTGCTTTTTACTATAGATTTTTAAATAATAATGAAAGATGCATTTTTTTTTTTTAAACTATACTTTGTAAAGGAGATGAAAGACAAGTTTGTAGGATTTCCTTTTTTTATGTGCACATGCACTGTCTTTAGGGCAAAAAAGTATTTGGACAATAGCTCCATAGGTATGGGCTAGAAACCTGAAGCTGTCTGACAGTCATAGATCCTGAAGAACATAGCTGTCATGTTCAATTCTTTGTGCAGCCTAGTTGTAAGACAAGTTAAATGAGGTCGGTAATGATGCAGTCTGAGACTGGTACGGTCCAGTCTGCAGCATTTCTGAAGCTGCCCTAGTGCTCTATTCTAAACCTGAGCACAACATAGTATTTTTCCCTATTTTAGATCTCTTTTATTTTGTTGCAGTTGAGATGGTCATGCTGCTGCTCTGTTTTCAGTACTCTGTCTAATTAGACATTCTTTTGTAATATTGACAGTGGAGAGATGCTGCAATCCAGCTTCTAAATGGCCTCAGGGGAAAAAATCTACTAACTAAAATAGAGTAAGACAGAGAAACAATTGCTTCATTCTGTGAAGCTCCGGAATTAAGTTTGATAAAATCAGATTCTTTGTTTTCAGTTGAATAAGAAATGCCATGGGTCTGGAGTGTCTTCTGTACTAGTTGAGGGGACTGAAGGCATGGTGCTAAGGGGCATGGTAACCACCTTGGAGCTGTTCTTTTTACTGAAAACAAGAGAGGCTCCAAGGCTGTCTGTCATTCTCAGCTCTTACACTAGGGGAGGGGATTCTGTTCATGCCAAACTGTGTTTAGACTGGACGTCTGTATTTATTAAACTTTTCAGAAACCTCTGACCCACCTATCGGCTCCAGACAAGAGGGGCTGTTAATAGCTCTGAAGACCAAGTCAGGTGTGTTTCCAACTGAGTGCGAGTTCTCAGCTTTGTAGCTCTGGAAGTTGTTCCCATTCTTTTTATGCAGTAACCTGGACGTGTGTTAGCTGGCATCCCTAGCCAGCATCTCCTATGTATTTCTGTGCAGATCTCTGATGTTTGGCAGAGTTCCTTCTATGTGAGAGGAGATCAGTTTTGTAGAGGAGGAGGAGGAGGGAAGGATTTGATGAACAATGTATCATTTTAACAATGTAGTGAATAACAAAAGTGGTGTTTGGTAACTTTCATATACACACTCAGAGGGTACAGTGTGTGGAAACTGAGTAACTGGAGCTGAATTCTAATAAAACATTAGCTTATACCCCAATCCTTACTGGATGTTTATTTTGCAGCTTGAAGTTAAGCAAGTGTGCGCAATTGATGCTTGAACGTGCAGTGTTGGAGAGTGTTTGGATTCTGTCTTGTGCATCCTACATACAGTTTTTTTTGCTCTGAAAGCTATGGACAGGGAAATAAAAGCATAGAATTGGACTTGGGTATTTGGCTGAGTAATTCAATAAAATATTTCCAAATAGTCTAGATTTTTTTCTTACACTCAAACTTTTGGGAAAATGAAATAAAACCTGGGACATTCCACAAAGCAGTTGATGGAAATCTAGTTGTAACTGCATCTGGACACCCACAGTTCAGCTGAGATGTTGTATTTTTAGGACTGGAGAACACTTAACATCAGGAAATACTATTTTCTGTTTGTTTTAAAATCTTGCTAGATTTTAATCTTTTGTTTCTTCTTTTTTTGTAATCCATGTTTAAAGTCATAGTACTTTCAGAGAGGCTGACATAATGTAGATTTTTGAACAAAAATCTGTTTGTAGTTTCCTAACTCCTCCTTGTCAGAGTTGTTATTTAGCTTCAGTATATCAGAACTACTTAAAGTAGCTTCAGTATAGTAGAACTACTTAAGGTATCATTTAGCTACTCTTGACTTAGTGGTGTATGTTTAGGACTTTAACATGAAGAAAAAAGTTTATCTTATCAAGCAGCAATTTTAAATTTTTTATTTTAAGGGAAATTTCATCAACAAAATCTGGAAGAACAGAGCTCAGCTGGTTGCTTTCCTCACACACACACAAACCCATTGCTGCCATGACAGCCTGGGGACTGTTAGCCGAATTACTTCCATAGCAGTGAAGTGCAGATAGTGGATTTCAGACCTGGGGGGATGATAGGACCAAATGGGAAAGGTTTTTTTATTTATTTTTTCTCAGTTGCAGTTTGTTCTGTAACTCTTCTGCTTTCATGAGCCCCCTGACCCCCATACCCAGACTAAATGCAATACTATTCCATTTCAGTTCCCCTTCTTCTGTTACTCTGGGGAAACTTAAGCTTAGCTATTAAATTAAAAATGTTCTGAATACTAGCTAGTAAGAAGATACTTTTTTTGGGGAAAACATTTGACTGGGCAATGTTTTCTGCTTTTAGATTTTATAATTTTGGAATTAAAGTCTTGGAGGCTTGTCTGTCATACAAAGTCAGAGTTGATCAATACAGAATTTCTAGTTTCAGAAATATGTAACTACCTGAATTTTATATTGAAGTAGCTTTTGTGCTTGCTTACTTTGAAACAATGCTGTCACTCCTGTCAGAAGTGCACAAAAACTGAAAACAAAGCATCTTTACATCTTCCTACATCTAAGCTTACGGTTACTGTTCTGTTTGTTAATCTTGTCGCCTTTTGGACAGTAATACAAATACATTAAACGTGGTATGTTCATTAGATAGAAATAAAAATTCCTACGCAAAGACTTTTATGGTTTCTTGCTGAAGACAAGGGTTGTAGTGTTGGTCAGTAGCTTCTTGGAGGTTGGTTTTTTTTTGTGATTTAACTTACTTATTCCTCATTCATAGTATATAATTTCTAAATATTAAATGTACTACTCCATAAGGCCAAAATACTCATCAGTATTAGCAAAAAAGGAGGAATCGTTATGTGAAACCAAATAATGACTACTTGCATTTAAAAATCAACCAAGCTGTATGAAACTGTTTGAAATGAAATCTTTCTTAATATTTGAACAATTAACTTTCCTTGTCCATCAGTACCAGCCATATGAACAGCCCTCTTGCTGCTCATCATGCAGTCAAGCTCTCTGTCCTCCCTCTCTTTGCTTATTTTATTGAATAAATATTATTTAACCTTATCTGATAAGTGTCATACTGTGATGAACAGAAGGCTAAACTCTGAAACATAACAGTCCTTCTCTCAGATGACCACTGAAGTCTGTATTCCCAACTTTTCAGAAGTCATTCCTGGGTGGATTTTTAACTAATCGTATGTTGCTGTGTTAAGAAAGTAAGCTGTAGCTATATTTATGCCTAGTTTATTTTAGTAAAATTTGTAACGTAAATAGTAGTACAGTTTGTCCAAATAAAATTTCTGATGTAAATATTGCTTTGTTTTAACATCTTGTTTCTGTTATAGCATTAAATAGTAGGACTGAAGCGATGGAGTTACTTTGAATTTGTGCTTTGTCACTCAGTTGTAGATTAGTATTGACTTCAGTGGAGGTACAGTATCTTAACAAAGTAATTTTCAATGTATGGAAGAAGTGTCAGGATTTATTTTTACAAGCATTTCATTGGGGCACTGCAACGTTGTTGAAGAATTTTGAGCCTGTTTGGGCTTAGTGTTGTTTTTTTATGCTGGCTCTAAAAGAAGATATAGACTGGGTGTTATCTTTTGCTATCAGACACATGTCTATGAAAAGCAGCTACGTATCAAATGAATGTAACTATACTCCCCACAGAATTTTGAGGTGAATATGCTTTAAGATGTGTGTTGTTGGGTTTTTTTGGTGGTTCTACTCCCCCCATGTCGGATTTGAATATGGTTGTTGAAGGGTCATCACTGCTAAGTCAGGACAATAAGGAACAGGATCAGGAGGAGAAGCTGAAGGAAAAGAGAGGAACAGTGGGAACAGAAAGGCAGCTGAGGTCCCTCATTTGGTCATGGTGAGCTGTTACAGCAGTTCAGTTACTTGTGGCAGTGTGCCTGGGCAGCCATGAAATGTAATGGCTAAATCCCATCATTACTCAAATAGCAATTCTTTTCATAAAATGGAATTTCTACAATTACTGTCTACTTCAGAGCAGCTTTCCTATCTGTAGTGTACTGGTTTTTGGAGAGGGTAAGATTTTCTGGTTTGGTTGGAGGGGTGGGTTGGTATTTTTTTGTTTATTTTCAGTAGGCACAGAAATTTTCCTTACCTCTAGAAGAAGTAATTTCTGAGTTGCCTCTGTTTTCCTTTTTCTCCTTAAACCCTCCACATAACAGCACTGATTGCATTGGCAGAATACATGAAATTGAATTAAGAGCTTATCAGAAGTTATTTTAAACAAATAAATCTGTCAGTGTGAATTGACCATGAGGATCTATGCGCTTTCCCTTTGCTTCAGGACAAGATGATTAAAAATACTGCATCTCTCCCGCTTGCCGGAGCCCATGTCCCTCTCGAGAGTTTTTGAAGTTTCACATCTACATTTGTTTGCTGTCGGATAGACATTTTTCTGGGCAGTCATGTATCTCCCTGGAAGTTTGTCCTGGGAATGAAACATTTATATGTGACAAGTAAAATGGAATGCTAAGACTTAAGTGCACTCTGGCATATTCTTAGGTTAACTGGACTACTACTTTGAGGGGCAAAAGCAAGGAGACTATTTTTTGGTCTTGCTCTCCTCTGCCTTGGAAAAAGATCAAGTAGGCCACTGATTTCTTTTTTTCTTTCTGTCTTTCCATCTTTGCTTTCCCTGGCAATCTTGCTTGCTTGCTCCAGTATGCTGCACTACTGCAAAGGGCTTAAGATGCTGCAAATGATTCCTTCTACTGGGCTGTAGAAAGAGGATGATGGAGACCTAAGTGGGAATGTAGAGGGAAAGTGTATAGAGAGGGTGATAACTTTAAGAGTACTATTTCAAGTGATAAGAATTTGGTTACTAAATCTCACTATGGTATCATTTTCAGGATTTGTATAGGAAGTTGTATGTATAAATGTGATCTTACACCTTCATTTGTATTGTAACAGTGACAGTGAAAGGCAACGTTTCTTCATTTCCATTGTTCTTTTACCCTACCACACCCCACAAAAGTCACTGTTCTGTTAGCTAAAATGGATACATCTGCCTAAAAAATCTGAACACGCTATAATAGTCAAATGTGGAGGGCTACAAGGATGGTGAGGGGACTGGAACATCTCTCCTATGAGGAGAGGCTGAGGGAGCTGGGCTTGTTCAGCCTGAAGAAGAGAAGGCTGCGAGGTGACCTAATATGTACTTACAAATATCTGAAGGGTGGGTGTCAGGAGGATGGGGCCAGACTGTTTTCAGTGGTGCCCAGCGACAGGACAAGGGGCAATGGGCACAAACTGAAGCACAGGAAGTTCCAGCTGAACATGAGGAAGAACTTCTTCCCTCTGAGGGTGACGGAGCACTGGAACAGGCTGCCCAGGG